>RRZU010109873.1_pt1 | contig 31812 bp, 38 predicted proteins | sample 2165561 | NCBI WGS metagenome assembly RRZU01 (sample SAMN10456909, study PRJNA506462) | wastewater metagenome | isolation source: wastewater sludge | place: USA: Moscow, Idaho | reverse complement strand
TTGACAACCCGATGGCGTTCATGCTGCGCGCGGCGTGGCTGGATCAGGCGGTCGCCCATTGTCCAAAATTCCCCACTGCTGCCTCCCGTAGGAGTCTGGGCCGTGTCTCAGTCCCAGTGTGGCTGGTCGTCCTCTCAGACCAACTACTGATCGTTGCCTTGGTAAGCCATTACCTCACCAACTAGCTAATCAGACATCGGCCGCTCCAAAAGCATGAGGTCTTTCGATCCCCCACTTTCTTCCTCAGATATTATGCGGTATTAGCACATCTTTCGATGCGTTATCCCCCACTTAAGGACACGTTCCGATGTATTACTCACCCGTCCGCCACTCGCCACCAAGTGCAAGCACTCGTGCTGCCGTTCGACTTGCATGTGTAAAGCATGCCGCCAGCGTTCAATCTGAGCCAGGATCAAACTCTTAAGTTCAATTCTGTTAACTCTTCGCTTGACGTTTTGGTAATTGATACAATACTTAATTTATCAACACCTATAATTCTTGCGAATACTATTTATTTTGAGGTTTTACCCTCTTCACTTTATTAAGTATCCACACCTATCGATTGTATTTTTTTAAAGAGCGTTGCTACTTATTAATACTTGCTAAGCAGCAGAGAAGCGGAATTATACAGACTCTATAGCACTGGTCAAGATATTTCTAACCTTATTTTTGAAAGGAGAATCCATATAAACCAATCATATTAAAAAAACCCAAGAATACAATCACTCAGTTACTAATACTGATTCGACTTACTTGACACCTTGCTTGAGACTCGCCTCAATAAAATTATTCAAATCTCCATCTAATACATTTTGTGTGTTTCCAACTTCAATATTTGTACGTAAATCCTTTATCCGAGACTGATCCAATACATACGACCGAATCTGATGTCCCCAGCCGATATCCGTTTTATTCTCTTCTATGGCTTGCTTCTCTTCATTACGCTTACGTAACTCTGCTTCAAATAACCTCGACTTCAACATTGCAAGCGCATCCGCTTTGTTCCGGTGTTGTGAACGACCACTTTGGCATTGCACAACTATCCCGGTAGGATTATGTGTAATACGAATAGCAGAATCTGTTTTATTAATGTGCTGTCCCCCAGCTCCAGATGCTCGAAATGTATCGATTCTTAAATCAGCCGGATTGATTTCAATCTCTATACTATCATCTACTTCAGGATAAACAAAAACACTGGCAAATGAAGTATGGCGGCGGTTACCAGAATCAAATGGCGACTTTCTAACCAATCGATGCACGCCGGTTTCCGTCCGCAAAGATCCATATGCATATTCACCAGAAACTTTTAGAGTAACACTTTTAATACCTGCAATATCACCCGGTGACTCTTCCAAAATTTCCACATCAAGATCTTGCCTTTCACAATAACGCAAATACATACGCTCGAGCATAGCTGCCCAATCCTGCGCTTCGGTTCCTCCAGAGCCTGACTGTATATCCACAAAGCAATTGTTCGGATCCATTTGGCCAGAAAACATGCGACGAAATTCTAAATTTGCTATAACTTTTTCGATAACTTCAGCATCACCTGCAATACTCACAAGAGCCGCCTCATCCATCTCATCTTTAGCTATCTGAAACAACTCCTTAGCATCAGAAAGTTGTTTCTCCATAGATACCAACGTAACAACAGTACCTTCCAGCAATTTCTTTTCACGACCTATTTCTTGAGTACGTTTGCTGTCTTCCCACACAGCTGAATCCTCAAGTAAGCGTGTTAATTCATTCAATCGGATTTGCTTGGAATCAAAGTCAAAGAAACCTCCGTAATTCACTGGCCCGAATATCAAGATCCTGAAGGTGATTCAAAATTGCATTAATTTGTTCTGCTTCCATAAAATTCCACCTTAAAATTTAGTAATTATAACCACTACTGCACTCAAAACTCATTTGTCTTTTTCGAACTCAATTACATCATATTAAGAAACTTATATTGAATAAATAATATAAGTATCAACAATCTCAGACAAAAGATACGTAAGAAATTATAATTGCTGCATTAATTCTATCAAGCTTGGCGCGCTAATCGACCCCTAACAAGAATCATTATGACAAAGTTTTTCACTTTAATTCCAGCTGCAGGTTCAGGATCTCGCATGAGCAGCGAACTCCCCAAGCAATATTTATCCTTGGACAATAAGCCCATGATTTATCATTCAATCAATACGCTATATCATAATCAGCTTATTACAAGCATATTTGTCGTTCTTGCTCCCGACGATTGCGACTGGATCAAGTATGACTGGTCTGAGTTTTCCAGCAAATTAATTGCACTTAACTGTGGTGGCGCAACACGAGCTGAAAGTGTCCTGAATGGCCTCACTACTGCAAAGCAAAAAGGCTTGATTGATACAAATGACTGGATCTTGGTACATGACGCTGCAAGACCTTGCTTAACCGCAGCTCAACTAGAGAAATTAATTAATGAATTAACTCATGATGAAGTTGGCGGGCTATTAGCGGTACCCGTCTCTGATACCCTGAAGCGCAGTAATATCCAGGATCGCGTGACGCATACTGAACCCAGAGAAAACTTATGGCAAGCACAAACACCGCAGATGTTTCGCTATGAATTGCTTATTAAAGCACTACAGAATGCTGAGAAGCTTCACATTACCGATGATGCAAGCGCAATTGAAGCGCTAGGATTTCATCCTAAACTTATACAGAGTGACGCTTACAACTTTAAGGTTACCTATCCTAGAGACTTGGCATTAGCAGAATTAATTATTCAACAAAGGAACAATCTATGAGTACGATGAGAATAGGTCAGGGCTTTGATATACACCAACTGGTTGAAGGCCGTCATTTGATTATTGGTGGAGTAACAATTCCTTATGATAAGGGATTATTGGGTCACTCTGATGCGGATGTGTTGCTACATGCCATTTGCGATGCCCTTCTTGGTGCAGCAGCACTGGGAGATATTGGAAAGCATTTTTCTGATTCTGATCCTCAGTACAAGCATATCGATAGCCGAGTGCTATTACGCAATGTACATCGCTTATTGGAAAATTCTCAGTATAAAATCATTAATATTGACGCAACCATTATTGCTCAAATGCCTAAAATGGCACCGCATATCTCTGCCATGATTAGCAACATTGCACAGGATCTACAAACTCAAACCAGCAATATCAACATTAAGGCTAAAACTGCCGAACATCTGGGTGCAATTGGCCGAGGAGAAGGCATTGCTGCTGAAGTCGTATGCTTAATTGATTTTATGGAAAGAAATCTTGACCAAGAGTAACGAAATAGAAAGAAAATCAATTCGGGTATTCTTTGCGATCTTGCCTAACAAACAGATACAAAAGCAATTGATACACCATAGTGAAACGCTTGAACCTATTTGCGGTGGCCGTAAAGTTAGAATGCAACATCTTCATTTGACATTGCTATTTTTAGGAAATGTCGAGATTCATCGGATCCAAACACTACAGCAAATCGCAGAAAATATTTCCGCAAAAAAATTTGAGTTTAAATTGGACACAATCGGCTATTGGCGACACAATCATATTATTTACATCCAATCAAAAAAATTCCCCGCAGAGCTCTTTTCATTTGCTGGTTCATTAAAGTTTGCGCTGTCAAAAGGTGGCTTCACATTTGACAATCGCGCCTACAAACCACACATCACTATATTCCGTAAAGCCATCCATCATGTTAGCACTGACTTGGTTAAACCGATTCAATGGTGTGTCAATCAATGGTTCCTCGTACAATCGAAACCGACATACAGCGGGGTCGAATATATTCCACTCAGTCATTGGTACTTAAAGTAGGCAGATTTCTTTGATAATTAAATATTCCACGACATTTTATAATAATATCTCCTGATATCTCAGCTCTGCAACCACCATGAAAATTCTCGCTTTTGAAACCTCTACCGAATTTTGTTCCGTTGCGCTTCAGCTAGGGGAAACAGTAATCGAGAAAGAAGTTCACGCAGGGCAACGCCACTCAGAAATGCTTTTATTTATGATTCAAGAAATACTGAAAGAAGCAAAATTGACATTGCAGCAAATTGATGGCATTGCTTTTGGCGCCGGACCGGGCTCTTTTACTGGTTTACGCATCGCATGCGGAGTTGCACAAGGCCTAGCCTATACCAACGGCATCCCGGTTATAAAAATCAACACCTTAGAAGCTGTTGCGCAGAAAATAGCCAAACAGAAAGTTATTGTGGCGATTGATGCTCGTATGGGCGAGATTTATCATGCCGCCTATCAAAAAGTAACAAACCATAGCTGGGAAATTGTTAGCTCACCCATTCTTTGCCTACCGCAGCAAGCGCCTGCTCTATCTGACACTAATACTAATTGGCATGGCTGCGGCAGTGGGTTTGATGTTTATCACGAAGAATTATCGTCACGCTACCGTAAGAATCTCCAACAAATTCACCGTGATCTTCATCCGCACGCTAAAGAAATCGCCCGGCTCGCACTGCTCCATCCTGGTACCGATCCAGAAAATGCAACACCAATATACTTACGAAACAAGGTAGCACTAAAAGAAAACGAACGACAATTATGACATTACTGCGAGCTGCTAACATCAGAACAATGCATCTTTTGGATATAGATCGCATTATACTTATCGAGCGTGAAATTTTTCTTTTCCCATGGTCACCAGGTAATTTTTCCGATTCTATTAAAGCAGGCTATGTATGCCAGGTGCTCGAGCAAAAAGATACACTTATGGGATATGGAATCATGATGAGGAGCCCCGAAGAAGCCCATGTACTTACACTGGGCATTGCAGCAGATTGGCAAAAGAAAGGATTAGGCAAGAAATTACTTCAACATTTTATTGAGTGCGCCAAAGAGCAAGCAGCAAAATCTATATTTCTCGATGTCCGCGAATCCAATCATGGCGCAGCACAGCTCTACAAACGAATGGGTTTTCATCAAATTGCCACACGAAAAGGTTACTACCCCGCCATGTGTGGCCGCGAAGATGCACTTGTTATGCAACTGGAATTATGAATAATCGACGCAGACAAATACTTAAAGAATTAAATCTATTGCCAGCATGGTATTTTAGATCAAGTGCTTCACACCTTAACCAGTTATTTCATCCGGAATCTGCTAAAAGTGAAGATATTACATCTTCGTTCACGCTCAAAAAAGAGCCGGAGCAATCCAACGAAATTAATCAAATGAATTTGGATCAATTGCGACTAGCAGTGTCACATTGCACTGCCTGCTCTTTGAGTAAGACTCGCACGCATACTGTATTTGGTACCGGTGATGAGAACGCAGGCTGGTTATTTGTTGGCGAAGGACCTGGCGCAAGAGAAGATGAAACGGGTGAACCTTTTGTAGGGCAAGCTGGGAAATTGCTTGACCAAATGTTATCAGCAATTCAGTTAAACCGGGGGCATCTGGTTTATATTACTAATATCGTCAAATGCCGCCCCCCCAATAATAGAAACCCTAGTACACATGAAGCTAAGCAATGCGAACCTTTCCTGACTAGGCAAATCGCATTGATAAAGCCAAAAATTATTATTGCATTAGGTAAAGTTGCCGCACAAAATCTTCTTAAGTGTGACAACAGCATTTCCGGTTTACGTGGAAAACTACATGATTATTCAGGTATACCATTGATTGTCACCTATCATCCTGCCTATTTATTGCGCGCTCTTCCGGAAAAGGCCAAAGCCTGGAAAGATTTATGCTTCGCCCAATCAGTCATGAAATCATTGATTCAGAATCCCCTCTCACTTGATGATACTTCCCAATCAATAGACTAATTGATGCAATAAGCTAGCGTACTTTTCTTGTACCAATCAGATGCAGTGAATCTTCCTTACTTTGATTTAGTAGGTGCCATTTTCTAACCAACGTCATCATGACAGAAACAAATAATCCAAAAACAGCAATAACGATATAGATATGCACTTCAAATAAAATTAATAAAGCATAAAACGATAACAATACTAAAATACTCAAGTTCTCATTAAAATTCTGCACTGCAATAGAGTGTCCGGCACCCATCAAAATATGCCCACGATGCTGTAATAAAGCATTCATCGGCACCACAAAAAATCCCGCTAGTCCGCCGATTAGTATCAGCAAAATAATAGCTATCCACAAATCCGTTACTAAAATCATAGCCATGACAACAATGCCCATTGCAATACCCAATGGAATAACTGTTACTGATTGCCGCAATGAAATCCATCGAGCTGCCATGATAGCACCTGCAGCGATACCTAAAGCCACTACACCTTGCAGTTGTGCCGCTTGGTTGAGCGGGTAATCCATTGCCACTTCGGCCCATTTCAATATAATAAACTGAAGTGTGGCACCTGCTCCCCAGAACAAAGTGGTCACCGCAAGAGATATTTGTCCGAGTTTATCTGACCACAACAATTTAACGCAGTGACTAAACTCATGAACCAGAAAAAAAATATTCCTCTTAGGAATACGATGATCGACACCTGTATTAGGAATATACAAATTAAATAATGCCGCGATGGTATAAATGATAGCTATTAAAAAAATCCCACTTTCCAGCGCATTGTCTATTCCCGTCTCTATAAAGGGAAAATCAAATTCCAACAAAGCATTTGCAACCGAAGGAGTAATTAGTATGCCACCTAAAACAGTTCCTAATACAATAGATGCTACCGTTAGCCCTTCAATCCATCCGTTTGCAATTACCAGTTTTTCAGGTGGCAATAATTCTGTCAATATGCCATATTTAGCAGGCGAATAAGCGGCAGCACCTAATCCTACAACTGCGTACGCGGCTAACGCAAAATATTGATGCATAGCAACAAATAACAAACCACAACCGGTAATTTTGATGGTGTTGCTAATAAACATGACCCGCCCTTTTGGCATAGAATCAGCAAATGCACCAACAAATGGAGCAAGAATGACGTAGAACAGCACAAAAACAAACTTCAACATGGGTGTTAAATAGGCGGGAGCATGTAAATCAATTAACAAAGCAATCGCCACAACGAGCAGCGCATTATCTGCAAGTGAAGAAAAGAATTGCGCTGCCATAATTGTATAAAACCCGCGTTTCAAACTTATTCCCTGTTATCTTGGCTCTTTACCAATAGTTATTGGTTAAATTATTTTCTAAGACTACTTAAAAACAAAACCTTAACTCGTTTTTTATCGATAATTTCAATTAAGTTTATGAGATTAGCATATTATGCAAATTACCGAAGCATTAACAATTGAAAATATATTTTGCGCACTGGATAAGAATCTCGCCGATACTATTTATTTTTATCATAAAATTTAATGTCACGCCCTATTCAAGCAATTATTAACCATTCTGCATTAGCGCATAATCTGAGCATAATCCGTCAATACGCACCCCATACACGCATTTTGGCAGTTCTAAAAGCGGATGCGTATGGCCACGGATTACTTCATACTGCAAGCGCACTTAAAAATGTCGATGGATTTGCACTACTAGAATTAGATGCCGCGATAACTCTACGTACTGCAGGTTATCAACAACCCATTTTACTTTTAGAAGGCTTCTTTTCTACTATGGAAATAGCTTTAGTTGAACAGTATCAATTGAGCACCGTCATTCATCATACTGAGCAAGTATCGATGCTATCTGATTCCAAAAGTCGCAAAATAGACATATTCATAAAAGTTAATACTGGCATGAATCGCTTGGGATTATCTCCCAAACAGTTGCCACAAGTTATTCAAGAATTAAGAAATAATCAACAGGTAAAAAATATTACACTCATGACGCACTTTGCCAGTGCTGATGATCCCCATGAAAAAGCAAGTGTTTTTCGTCAGCTTCAATGTTTTCAAACTATCACCGAAAAATATAATTATCCATGCTCCCTTGCAAACTCAGCAGCTATCGTCAATTATCCTGAAACCCATAGTGATTGGGTACGTCCTGGAATAATGTTATACGGCGCTTCACCTTTTTCAGATAAAACTGCAGCAGATCTCAATCTTCTGCCAGTCATGACACTATCAAGCAAAATTATTGCAATACATGATTTGGAAGCTGGTGATAAAGTCGGTTACCATGGGCTTTTCAAAGCTGATTATCGAATGCGCATTGGTATTGTTGCGTGTGGTTATGCCGATGGCTACCCACGCCACGCCCCCACCGGCACACCCGTATTGATCAATAATCAACGTGGTCGATTACTGGGTCGAGTATCCATGGATATGCTGGCTATAGATCTTACTGGAATTGAAAACACTAAACTAGGAGACCCAGTTGTTCTTTGGGGTAAGGGTATGCCTGTCGAAGAAATAGCTACCTACGCTGAGACTTCCAGTTATGAGCTACTTTGCGGACTCGCTGCGCGGGTAGATAGGAAATTTCTTAAGTCGTTTTAATTCCCAACCCACCCGACATCGGAAAGAAATTATTCTACTTTTGCTTTACTGCGTAAATCTTGCACTACTGTAGCAAATTCACGTTGCAATACACGCTGTTGTATATTTTGTTTTACTTCTTCAAATGGAGGAACTTCCATGGGACGTATATCCATCAATTGAATTACATGCCAGCCGAATGAGGTCTGCACTGGCTGTTCCGTCAAGCCTCCTTTCGATAGTTTCACGAGCGCCTCAGAAAATGGCCGAACATAAGCAGCAGGTGGACTCCAATTTAATTCTCCGCCATTTTCCTTACTCCCATCATCGATAGATTTTTCTTCAGCAATTTTAGCAAAATTACCGCCTTTTTTGAGACTAGCAACAATATCCCGTGCTTCATTTTCGTTTTCCACAAGAATATGGCGAGCTTTGTATTCTTTATCACCCATCTGCACTTTTAGAACATCGTATTCCTTACGTAAAGTATCATCACTAACCTGATTATTTTTTATATAATCGGCCTGAAATGCTCTAACCAAAACTGCTTGGCGTGCTATTTCAAGTTGCGCGATAACTTCTGAATCCTGATCAAGGCGCTTTTTAACTGCCTCTTGGGCAAGAATCTCTTCTGCAATCAGATTCTCACGTAAAGCTTTTCTCATCTCTGGCCCATCTGGCTGTCCCTGTGCCACATTAGCTTTCACCATCAATTCCAAGCGAGACTGTGGAATTGCAACACCATTTACTTTAGCCACAACTCCTGATGACTGAGCCTGTACAGATAATGCAATTAAGCTCCAAACACTAATTATCATTACTTGTGAAAATTTCTTCAAACGCATGGAATTTCCTTTTTTATGATTGGGATAAAATTTATATTCACCAGAATATAGCATCAGTTTAAAGTATACGCCTTTACTTGTAAGACGTGAACTCAATATGCCACTATTTCTAGTGAAGTCACTTGATATTATAGAGAAAAATACACTCTAAGTTCTTACTCAGGAAAAACCTTTTTAAAAGGTTTAACTGTTACTCTTTGGTAAACACCCGCACTAACATAGGGGTCCTCATTAGCCCAAGCCTGAGCTGTCTCCAGAGATTCAAATTCTGCCACTATCAAACTGCCCGAGAAACCAAGTGGACCTGGATCTTGATTATCAATTGCAGGATAAGGTCCCGCTAAAATTAGTCGGCCTGCTTCTTGCAATGCCCTAATTCTTCTTAAATGTTCTGATCGAACTGATATTCTTTTTTCTAAGCTATTGGGTACATCTTCTGCGTTTATCGCGTATAGCATCATTGTTTCTTTCCAATCTTATTGTCTATTTTTTCAATCAGATTATTTTGTTCATCTGCAGTCAAGATTCTCTCAGGCACTTGCTTCAAGTATGTTCCTAATATCAGGACTTGCGAAATTATAAACACAAGCATTATTCCCGTAGCACCAAATAGTTTAAATGTAACCCACGTATCTGCTGAGAAACTAAAGGCAACATACAGATTAATCCCTCCCATAAAAAGAAAAAAAACTACCCAACTCAGATTAAGCATATTCCATACTGCTACAGGCAAGATCATTTGCTTTTCAAGCATTAATCCGATCAAATTCTTTCTAAGCAACAAACTCGATACTAGCAAAACAGATGCAATCAACCAATACGTAACTGTTGGCTTCCATTTAATAAATGTTTCATCCTGAACTAATAATGTAGCTCCGCCAAAAATTACGATAATCACCAGGTTTATCCACACCAGCTTTTCTATTTGATGCTGTCGGAACCAAAGCCAGACAATTTGTACGATAGCCGCTACTGTCGCGACAGCAGTTGCAATAAAAATATCGTAAAACTTGAAAGTTATAAAAAATAATATTACTGGAAAAAGATCAAAGAAAAACTTCATTGTTGCAAGTATTCTATATTTATTTTGTTATCCATTGTCTTAAAGAACACTAAACATTAAAAACGTTGCTTATTATCACTTCAGCACCGCAGGTAATTGAGCGGTTAGGTTATTTTTTTCCTTGATTGCCGTACCCAATAATGCATACCCCAATATATTTCCTGCGTCATCTTGATAAAGTGCCTTAACACCATCTTCCACAGTTTCAACATTCCATTCACCTTTAACGCTAAAATCTGGTGGAGACACTACTGTTGGGCATGATGGGGTTTTTACAATTACTGGCATTGCCGGATAATGAATCTGAGTAGGATTACCTGTAACTGTTGCAGCTAAAGCTCGCGCTGCATGCGTAATCGGCATTACAAATGGCAGTACTTTTCCTTCTATTTCAGCACAATCACCCAATGCATAAATATCGGCACGATGAGTTCGCAGCAAGCGGTTTACAACGATTCCACGATTGACTTGAATTCCAGCTGCGGCAGCAAGTTGCGTGCGCGGTTTTAATCCAACCGCTGACAATACAATATCAGATTCGATTAATTCGCCATTATCTAGCGTCAGACGAAATCTCCCTTGCTGTGTTTGATCTACCGACCGAGCCGTTGTGTTTAAATGAAAAAATACGCCAGCAGCTTCCAATTTCTTCTGCATAAATGCTCCTCCCACTCGCGGCAAGAGACGGCCAAGTGGTTGCGCGCTCATATCAATCACATCAACTCGATAACCATTCGTTACCAAATCATTCGCAAATTCACAACCAATTAAACCAGCTCCTATAATACAAACTCTCGTTCGGCCAGTTAGCACATCCCTAAATTTTTTATAATCATCAAGATCATTAACAGTTAATATCTCTGCTATACCATTTCCTGACAACGGCAAACGTACTTGGTCAGCGCCCAGTGCCAGAACCAACTGTCCGTACACCAGCCGTTCGCCATCAGTCAAAGTTAACTCATGCCTCTCTTGATCTATCAAAGTTACCCGGCAAAAAGGGCGAATAGACATCTTCAATTGCGATCCCATTTTAACAGCATCTCCATTCAAAATGGACTCAGGATCCTTACCTGATGACAGTGCATTCGATAGCATAGGCTTGGAATAAAAACCACCATGATCTGCTGATAACATTACTATTGTTAACGCTGTATTCAGCTTGCGTATTTCACGTGCTGCGGCATAACCCGCCAAACCACTCCCCACAATTATCACTGAATTTTCCATCAATTCATTTCTCCATCATTTCAAAGCACACTAAAAACACTCCACACTTTGTGGCAAATCAACTATATGAAACAGCTTCACATCTCAAGTGTCTATTCTAATTCCGTGTGTGATTTAAGTGTGTGCGCCATAACATGACCAGACCGCAATCGCATTGTCATTGTCATTGTTAGTGTTAGTGTTAGTGTTTCCGTCCCTTATTTTTATTTTGGGATTAAAAAAAGCACATCGGATCCGGAAATACTTCCTTCTCAATGCGCTTTTTTGGTATGTCAACTAATGATCAATAAACTAATTTATTATTCAAATTCGTATCAGGCTGTAGTGTTGATGCTACTTTTTCAATCCCGAAATTTAAAAAACACATCTGCTTAACGTTTATAACTATTTTTCTTCACTACTATTATTTACTAAGCTAGTACGTCTTTGTAAATATGCATCACGCATGAATTCATATTTATCCAACGCAGCTTCTTCCAGTGTTTTCTCAACATCTAACAGCTGTGCACGTGTATCTACAGCTCTCGCTGCTGCTATTGGAATACGCACAGCAGTTGAATTAATATAGTCCACATTATGTAGAAAAACCCCTGTCACTCCTTGTGTAACAGGATCCATAAAGAAACTATCAACGGCAACGCCAAAAGTATCACGCACGGAACTCGGCCCCAAGAAAGGTAGAACCACATAAGGCCCGCTGCCAATTCCATAATGCCCCAAAGTTTGACCAAAATCCTCATTTCGCTTGCTGAGATTCACATCACTAGCTGCACTTATATCGCTTGCAATATCGATCAAACCAAAAATACCAAAAGTGGTGTTGAGAAGTAGTCGAGCCCCAGTGGCAAGTGCACTCTCATAATTTAATTGAAGAATAGAGTTCGTTATCACCACCACATCGTTAAGGTTTGAAAAAAAGTTCCCTACCACCAGTTCGAGGGGATCAGGCATAATCTTCTTGTAACCTCTAGCAACTGGTTCGAAAACATTGTCATCGACCATCTCATTAAAACTAAAAACAGCACGATTCATTGGTTCTAGAGGATCGTAAGTACCGTTCTCGTTATTGAGTTTCGTAGAGGCGCAGCCAGTTAAAAATACACCGACCAATAAAATAGCGACAATTCTGGAATGGATCATATTAATCATACTCTTATTTTAGTAAAAAATTTTATGGATCTTGCCACACTTATAGAATCGGTTCAATACGAACAGATCCAAGGTGATACCTTTGTTCAAACCAACTATGAACAAATGCTACTTCTTCTCTAAACATTAAAAAGAAACCTTATGAATTAGATCTCAAGCTTCTGGTATACGACAGATTAATCAGGGTATTTAACAAAAATTAATTGGCTAAGTACTATACATTAATTTTATATTTAAGCCACCCCCATTCCATTGTGGCGCAACAACGCATCCAATTCTGGTTCTCGCCCCCGGAAAGCTATAAATGACTCCAATGCCGAACGACTGCCCCCCACTGCAAGAATCTCTTCAAGAAAGTGCGATCCAGTCACTGCATTAACTACCCCAGTCGATGCAACCTCTTCAAAAACACTATAAGCATCCGCCGAAAGAACTTCCGCCCATTTATAACTGTAATAACCAGCAGCATACCCCCCCGCAAAAATATGCGCAAAGCTATTTGGGAAACGGTTAAAATCAGGCGGAATGATCACTGCCACCTCACTTCTAATCTCATCAATTAACTGTAGTACCGTCTTGTCACCATCCGGTTTATAATCAAAATGTGCATGCATATCAAATAAAGCAAACTCAATCTGCCGCAACATTTGCAACCCACTTTGGAAGTTTTTTGCTTCCAACATCTTATCAAACAAAACCCTAGGTATGGATTCTCCGGTATCAATGTGGTGCGTCATTCCGCTCACCACATCCCACTCCCAACAAAAATTCTCCATAAACTGGCTCGGTAGTTCTACCGCATCCCATTCGACACCGTGAATGCCAGACACGCCTAAATCCTCAACCTTTGTCAGCAAATGATGTAACCCATGGCCAAATTCATGGAATAAGACAATTACTTCATTGTGTGTGAATAATGCAGGACGTAACTGTTCGTTAATTGTCAATGGTGCCGAGAAATTGCATGAAAGATACGCAACTGGTACTTGTATTTTGTATTTTCCGGTTTGCTGATCATCGATTCGCCGCCGCGTAACAGCTTCGTCCATCCAAGCGCCGCCTTGCTTGGTAGTCCGCGCATACAGATCCAAATAGAATTGACCGATCAGTTGTCCAGAAGCATCCAGAATATCAAAAAACTTAACATCGGGATGCCAGCATTGAACATCGCGCGAAGCCAATCCAGGAAGAATTTGAATGCCATACAACTTTTCCACCAGCATAAACATACCAGCGAGTACTTTATCCTCCGGAAAATACTGTTTAACTTCCTGATCTGAGAAAGCATAACGTTCCTCGCGTAATTTTTCACTGACATAAGCCACATCCCAAGCCTCAAGTTTTGGCAGATTTAATTTCTCGGCTGCAAATTGCTTAAGCGCTTGCAAATCTCTCTCGGCATACAACCTTGCCTTAGCCGCCAGCTCCCTCAGAAAATCGAGAACCTGTTGTGGAGAGGTTGCCATTTTTGTTGCCAAAGAAACTTCAGCATAATTTTCATAGCCCAGCATTTGCGCTTCTTCTCGGCGGAGCCTCAAGATCTTGTTAATAAGGAGCATATTATCTTTATCCGATCCAGCTTCGCTATCAAACTCACTGGCTCGCGTAACATAACCACGATACATCTTCTCACGCAAATTGCGATCGTCTGCATATTGCAGCACAGGAAGGTACGAAGGCATATGCAAGGTAAACTTCCAACCTACTTTTGAGTCTGCCGCGGCCAATTCCTTAGCCACCTGAAGCACATCAACTGGAATACCCGTCACGGTTCTAACATCCTCAACCAACAATTCAAATGCATTCGTTGCGTCCAGTAAATTGTCATTGAATGCTGATGATAGCTTTGATAATTCTTTCTGAATCTGCAAAAATCGTTGTTTCTTTTCAGACGGTAATTCCGCACCACCTAAACGAAAATCTCTCAATTCATTTTCAATGATCTTCTTTCGTGCCGGAGTCAAAAGACTGAACTCCGAGCTTGCACGCAATTGCTTAAATTTTTCAAACAGCAATACGTCCTGAGACAACTCAGCATAAAACTGAGTGATCAAAGGTAAATTGGCATTGTAGATTTCCCGTAACTGTGCAGTATTCATCACCGCATTTAAATGCGACACTTGACCCCAGGCGCGTGACAAACGCTCATTTGCATCCACCATTGGTTGCACAAAATTCTGCCAAGTAGGCGCTTGAACATCTGCCCGCACTTTTTCAATTACTGCACGATTCTCTTGCAATAGTGTTTCAATAGCTGGTGCAATATGTTCATTCGTTATTTCTGCAAAACGAGGAAGCCTGGAAAAATCTAGCAATGGGTTCGGCATGTCTCTCCAACTAATTGAAAAATATTTCTTTGTATTATCGTTAATAAATCAGAAAAGCATGATCGTATTCAATGTTCATAAACAATGTGACCATTCACCAGGGTATACTTAATTCCACCCGGCAATTCCATGCCCATAAAAGGCGTATTCTTGCCTTGACTTAAAATGGCAGAGGACGTCACTTTCCAATAGTGATCAGGGTCAAAAATACAAATATCCGCCGCACTTCCGATGGACAAATGCCCTGCATCAATGCCCAGAATCCTCGCTGGATCGGAAGTAATCTTTGCTAAGATTTTTGGCAAAGATAGGTGCATTTCTGTTCCCCATTTTAATGTTAAGGGTAGCAATAATTCTACGCCCGTGGCTCCGATATCAGATTGACCGAATGGCAACAGTTTGGCATCTTCATCTACTGGTGCGTGATCGGAACAAATGGCGTCAATCGTACCATTCAACAGACCCTGCCGCAACGCATCCCGATCCTCAAAACCACGCAATGGTGGCATTAAATGACAGTTGGAATCAAAGAAACCAATATCCATATCTGACAGATGCAAATGATTAATTGTCACATCACATGTTATCGGCAAACCCTGTTGCTTGGCAGCACGAATCATCGTCAGCCCTTCAGCACTGGAAATTCGGCACAGATGCACCTTAACTCCTGTTTCCTTGGTCAATAATATAATGTTGGAAATAGCAATTGTTTCTGCACAAACAGGGATTGTAAGTAGCCCCAATCGGGTTGCAACTTCACCATCATGCGCCACGCCATCACCAGTCAAACTGATTTCTTGAGGGCGTAACCACACGCTAAAATCAAATGTAGATGCATACCGCATAGCCTGCATTAGCACCCGAAGGTTTGGCAACAAGCCATCCGGCTGACCAAAAACTACACAACCTGCGTCGTTTAGTTCCGCCATTTCGGTCAATCGCTCACCTTTCAATCCTTGAGTAAGCGCACCAATAGGGTATACATGGGCTTGATTCAGATTCTTGGCGCGATGCTTCAACATTTCTACCAGGCCTGGCTCATCCAGTGGTGGATCCGTATCCGGCGGACAAGCTATGCTCGTTACACCACCTGCAACGGCCGCATTCATTTCGGATTCAAGGGTTGCCTTATATTCCAGCCCTGGCTCACGCAAGCGCACGGATAAGTCGACCAGACCCGGGCATACAATTAACGATTGAGCATCAATTATACGGCTAGCTTGAAATTTAACAGGAACCTCACCTATCCCGACAACTTTGCCTTTAGCAATAAAAATATCTTGAATAGAATCAATATCGTTTCGTGGATCAATAAAACGTCCATTCTTTATATGAATTCTCATACCAACAATCCTTACACCTGATTGCCTGTCAAAATTGACATCACCGCCATGCGCACTGCGATACCAAATGTCACTTGAGGCAAAATTACCGATTGTTTACCATCTGCAACTGCTGAATCAATTTCTACGCCACGATTCATTGGCCCAGGATGCATCACTATTGCATCGCGCCGGGCAAGTGACAACTTCTCCGCAGTCAGCCCATAATATTTAAAGTATTCCTCAGCACTAGGCAAATTTGCACCTTTCATCCGCTCATTCTGCAAACGCAGCATCATCAATACATCAACATCTTTCAATCCTTTTGCCATATCGTGATAAACATGCACGCCAAGGCGTTCCACCATCTTGGGTAGCAAAGTTTTCGGCGCAATGACACGCACTTCTGGAACACCCAATGTCGTTAATGCATGAATTTGGGAACGCGCTACTCGGGAATGCAAAATGTCACCGATAATGGCAACACGTAAGTTACGAAAATCATGCTTGTATCGCCGAATCGTGAACATATCTAGCAAAGCTTGCGTCGGATGCGCATGGCTCCCATCCCCAGCATTGATCACATGAATGTCTGAGCGAACATGTTTTGCAATCAGGTGAGCAGCACCACTTTGCGCATGTCGCACAACAAACATATCTGCATTCATTGCAGAAAGATTGTCCACGGTATCCAACAATGTTTCACCTTTAGATTGTGCAGAAACCGCAATATTTAAATTGATGACATCAGCTGACAAACGTTTGGCAGCAATTTCAAATGTTGTTCGTGTGCGCGTACTTGACTCGAAGAAAAGATTGAATATCGACTTACCACGTAACAATGGTATTTTCTTGACATCACGTTCAGTAACTCCCACAAAAGATTCTGCCGTATCCAGAATATGCAACAGTATAGACACTGGCAAACCTTCCGTCGTCAATAAGTGCTGCAGCGCACCATTTCCATCCAATTGCGGATTTCTATTGATCATTCCGGAGAATTCTTATCATATAAATTCAGGCTTAACTTGCCATTTTCTTCCTGCTTCAACTCCAACATCTTTTCTGCAGGTAGATCAAGTTCCACACCAATATACTGGGCCGCGATCGGTAATTCCCGGCCACCACGATCGACCAAAGTTGCCAGGATAATCGATGCCGGCCGACCGTAATCAAACAACTCGTTGATCGCTGCACGAACGGTACGTCCAGTGTTCAGCACATCATCGACCAGCAGAATATGCGCCCCCTCCACTTCAAAAGGGATTTCTGACGGCTTAATTTGTGCATGCAAGCCAATCTTATCGAAATCATCTCGATAGAAAGACACATTCAATATACCGAGCGGCTTTGTGATTGCCAAATCTTGGTGCAGACGTTCTGCCAACCACACCCCGCCTGTGCGAATACCAACCAACACATAATCCCTATTGCCATCGGTTTGTATTTTTCTTGCAAGGTTATTAAAGACTTTCTCTGCGTCCGGTAATTGCATGCTGTTCATCAAAAAATGATTGAAGTATTTGTTGTGCGGCTATTTGATCTAATACTGATTTTTGCTCCCTTCCAGCAACACCAGCTTCACGTAAAGCAGCACTGGCTGTTTGACTCGTATAGCGCTCATCTTGCATGACTACCTGGATGTTAAAACGTCCTGCCAGACGCCGTGCAAAACGTTGACTTAATTGAGTCAATTCATGCGCGGTTCCATCACTATGTAATGGCAAACCCACTACAAATAATATGGGTTGCCAAGCTTCGATTAATCGGGAAATCATTACAAAGCGCTTATCCGTCACTTCGCTGTCAATTGTAATAAGGGGATGCGCTATACCTAGCGCTGTATTGCCGATGGCCACTCCTATGCGCTTTTTTCCAAAATCAAAAGCCAAAACAGATCCATCAGAAAATTGCCCTATTGGCTGGCTTATCTGTTGGTTCTTCGATAAGTGTTCTATCATTGGCTTCTATGCTTAAGCATGCCCGACGTCATTGGACAGATTTGCATAATTGTTAATTCCCAATAACTGCATTGCAGCCGGTAGTCTTTCTTCAGAAGGGAGCTCAAATATTACGTCTGTTGAAGCCGGCACAGTCAACCACGCATTCTGAGCCAACTCATGTTCAATCTGACCCGCCGCCCAGCCCGCATATCCCACCGCAACTATAGCTTGATCAGGTCCTTCAGCATTGGCGATGGCTTTTAGGATATCCATCGATGTAGTTAAACCAATCTCTTGATTCACGCTCAATGTTGATTGCCAGCTCCCTGCTGGACGATGCAAAACAAATCCGCAATCCAACTGTACAGGCCCGCCAAATAATACCGAGGTCGATTCAGCAAGAGGGTCCGTTGATGAAATGCTCAACTGCCTAAAAAGATTGATCAATGTCATATCGGTAGGACGATTAATGACAATCCCCAACGCCCCTTGCTCGTTATGCTCACAAACATATGTCAGTGTTTTAGAAAATATTGAATCCGCCATTGCAGGCATCGCAATTAAGAAATGATGTGTTAAATTAACATTTTTCATAGCAAAAACTCTATCTTCTCAAAACGTTATGATTTTTATTCTTTATTTATCATATAAAATTATTGAAAAATCTTTTACTTAAATCCAGTATGCCGTTTGAGTCATTACTTTTGATCCTAGTTTCATAGTAACTTTCACTGGCAAAGGCAACTCTACACCGCCATGCGACAACGCCATCGTTGCATGACTGGCTTCATCAATTTCCATTTGCTTCACTATAGCGCGACTTCTTCCGTCATTATCGGGTAATCGCTGCAAATGGCTGGATAAGTGCTCCCCCACCTGATGCTCTGTCTCAGCAAGGAAACCAAGATTCCATTTATCCCCTAGCATTCCCGCGAACATTCCTATCGCGAAAGATCCGCCATACCAAAGTGGATTAAGCACGCTTTTACGGCCGCCCAGTTCAGCAATGCGACGTTCTGTCCATGCCAAATGCTCTGTCTCTTCACGAGCAGCTTGTAATAGTGTTTGTTGCACCGCCTCATTACGCGCTGTTAATCCTTGCCCCTGATAAAGAGCTTGCGCACATACTTCACCCACATGATTCACTCGCATCAACGCACAAGACAATCGCTTCTCTACATCAGTCAGAGCTGCTTCTGGCAACTCTCCACCCGGAACAGGGCGCACAGTCTGCGCCGAAGTTAGTAAAGTACGTAAAGCACTATCAAAACCAATAATAAACTTATCAATATTCATCATTATTCCATATCTCAATTAAGAACGAGAATCATAAAAATCACACCAAGATTCTCAGATAAATTGTAATTTTAATTAATTTACATATTAGCAATCTGTTTTCATTATAATTCCAACCCCATTTGCCTTGCCAGCAATGTCACCGGATGCAACACTTCTATCCGCACCCCCTCTTCATACATTCTATTTGAAAAATGCATCGCGCAACCAATATTTGAAGTAACTAGAAATCTGGCTCCGCTTACTTTAAGCGCCAATATCTTGTCATTCAGCAGCATATTAGCAATATCTGGCTGGTCTAAGAAATAAGTTCCTGCAGCGCCACAGCATTGATCATTACCTGGCAATGATACTGCTTGCGCACCTGGAATAAGTCCGACCAATTGATACGGATACGCTTGTTCCCGCAATACATTACGCTGACTACAGGGTTCATGCACTAAAATTTTTTCCGGTAGTGCTGCTAGACTCACACCATCCCATCCCCCACTTGCGATCAAAAATCGGCTGATATCTGCAATCCGAGCACGATCATTAGCCACTCCGGATTCAAGCAATTGCACGCCGCACCCTGTTGCTGTGCTGATAATCGCATCAATATTGTATCTCGCAAAAGCAGATTTATTCTGACGCGACAACGCAGCAGCATCCTTTACCGCTCCGTCATGCTGATATATAGCACCACAACACACCTGATCGACTGGGACACGCACCGTATATCCCAAATGATTCAACACATAAATACATGAATTTAACGTCGCCACATCAGTTAAACGCGCCACGCAACCTAAAAACAACCCAACCTCTCCACGCTTTTTGCTTATTGCTGGGTAAGTCTCTTTCCAAAGATTATTCTTACCATACTTTTCGCCAGCCAATCCCGCTTGCGGAAATTTAATCAATGGAAGCTGTGCGGCAAACTGCAAAAGTTTATTATTACTCAAATAACTCGATTTCTTCATCCAGCGCAACCAGCCTTTCTTTTGTACAAAATAAAACAAACTACGCAAACGATCCAACCGCACCGGTTGAGTAAGCAATTGTCTTTTCAGAAAACTTACCACAAAAGGCTTTTGGGGCAATTCAACAGATCTTGGTTGGTCAGCAATCAATACACGCATGGTATCAATCAAATTTCCATAAGCCACATTATTAGGACAGGCAACTTCACAAGCCCGGCAAGTCAAGCAACGATCCATATGTTGAATGAATCGTGCATTCAATGGAATTCGTCCATTAACAAATCCATTCATCAAATTAATACGCCCACGCGGAGAATCAGCCTCGGATTTCAGCAAGCGATAAGTGGGACAATGCGGCAAACACAAGCCACACGAAACACATTGATTTGATTCATTGTTAATCAAATCTTTTGAAGATTTTGAAAGTAAACTCAATTGATCAACCCCGCAAGTTTTAGCTCTAGCACAACCACCCAACTATTATTAATAAGCCAACAGTTTCAATAGGTATGATTATTTAATCACTTGTCACGTTCATTAAATTTAATGTAAAATCGAATGTTATTTAGTTGCTCAAGCACGTCGCTCTTCTGAGTTAAAAATTAACATTAATTAATCCAACAGTTTAGTTATAGTATAGGCAAACATAAAATTATGGTCATTATAAGATTAGCGCGGGGTGGTGCGAAAAAGCGCCCTTTTTTTAACATGGTTGTAGCAAATTCACAATATGCTCGCGATGGACGATTCATAGAACGTGTCGGTTTTTACAATCCAAGAGCGACCGGTGGCGAAGAAGCTCTTCGAGTTCAATTGGAACGAGTTGCTTACTGGCAATCCCAGGGGGCGCAATTATCATCAACTGTGTCTCGACTAATCAAACAATTTTCAACTAAAAAAGAAGCCCCGGCAAACGGCAGCTAAACCAAAATTGCACGAATGATAGTAATGGGTCATATCATCGGCTCATATGGAATTTATGGCTGGATAAAAATCAGTCCCTATACAGAGCACTTAGATGGATTGATGGAATATTCACAATGGTGGTTAGGTAACGAAAATACCGAATGGCAAAAAGTGCATGTAATTAATGGCCGTATCCACGGCACCACTTTGCTAGCAAAATTAAAAGAATATGCTGACCGCACGCAAGCAACTAAACTCAAAGGAACACAAATTGCAATCCCTCGCGATTGGCTACCTGATTTACCTGAGAATGGAGCTGACGGTTATTACTGGGCTGATTTAGTTAATGCCAAGGTCATAAATTTAAAAGGAGAGGAACTAGGCACAGTTGTCGGTTTATTCGCAACAGGTGCAAACGATGTTTTGCGCATAACAGGAACAGACAAAGAAAAAGAAGAAATTCTTATACCCTGTATTTCGCAGTATGTTGTGAAAGTCGATTTGAAACATGCTCAGATCATAGTTGACTGGAATTGGGATTATTAAGGCACGAACCATGCCATTTGAATTCGATGTCATCACATTGTTTCCGGAAATGTTCGATGCCATTACACAACATGGCGTAACAGGTAAAGCAAGCAGAAACGGAATTTTCAATCTCAGCACGTGGAATCCGCGAAACTTTACTCATGATCATTATCGCACAGTAGATGATAGTTCCTACGGTGGTGGGCCTGGAATGGTCATGATGGTTCAACCCTTAGACGACGCCATTATTCAGGCGCGGAAAAGACAGAATGCATTAGGTATTAATAAACCCACAGTTGCCTACCTAACACCCCAAGGAAGTCGGCTTGATCATGAAATGGTCACACAACTGAGCAAACTGGCAGGTTTAGTATTACTCTGCGGGCGCTATGAAGGTATCGATGAACGTTTGATCAACCGTCAGGTAGATGTAGAAATATCTATTGGTGATTATGTTGTTTCTGGTGGAGAGTTGGCCGCAATGGTACTGATAGATTGTATTGCAAGACATATTCCAGGAACACTAGGTGATCCGGAATCTGCAAACCAAGACTCATTCGTGGAGGGATTGCTAGATTATCCACACTATACTCGCCCAGAAATTTACAAGGGCCACCATGTACCTGAAATACTAATGTCAGGCAATCATGCAAAGATCCATCGCTGGCGTTTTCAGCAAGCGCTTGGTAGAACATGGTTAAAAAGACCCGATTTATTTAACTTAAAATTTGCCCATGGGTTAACAGTAGAAGAAGAAAAGCTTTTAGAAGAATTTAAACAGTCCCGCAAATCCAGGTAATCAGTCAATAGGAGAAAAACATGAACTTGATTGAGCAATTAGAAGCAGAAGAAATGAAACGCCTGAACAAAGACTTACCCGACTTCTCCCCTGGAGATACCATTACTGTCAATGTCAATGTTGTCGAAGGAGAGCGTAAGCGTGTACAGGCCTATGAAGGTGTTGTGATAGCCAAAAGAAATCGCGGACTGAATTCGGCATTCACTGTTCGTAAAATTTCAAGTGGGGAGGGTGTAGAACGCACTTTCCAAACCTATTCCCCACTGATCGCAAGCATTGAAGTCAAACGCCGAGGCGCAGTTTGCCGTGCAAAACTTTATTACCTCAGGGATCGTGCTGGCAAATCAGCTCGTATTCGCGAGAAACTACCTGCTCGTGCGGGTAGTAACAAAAACCCAAAACAACCCGCACAACCAGAGCCAGCCTCAATCACAACAGAGTAAATGCGGGCACACTGTCGGCCAATAATTAACCGTACATTATACGTTACATTAATGTACGGTGATTGCAATTCAAGACTAGGTCTACAAGCTTATTATTTAAGAAAATCCATAACAGTTTCTGGTGGGCGGCATAGCTTTGCTCTGTTGCCACTGACTACAATGGGACGTTGAATCAGATCCGGGTTTTCCACCATCGCCTTAATAATTTCATCATCGGATGCGGCGCTTAAATTATGTGCAGCCGACTCGTCCTTGCGAAGGATATCACGCACTGGCAAATTAAGTTTTTGAATCAATTCTCGCAGCTTCCCCACCGTTAAGGGTGTTTCATAATAATTAATTGATTCAAATTCCTCACCACTCTCCTTAAGCAGAGATAATGTCGCTCTACATTTACTGCAAGTAGGCTTTTGATAGATAACGATCTTATCGGTCATACCGTTTCCTTGTCATAACTGGGCAATAGAAGACATAAGTCTAGAAATGTTGCATTCCTTATTTCATTTCACGCCGCACTCAGCTGAAATTGCTTTATGGGCTGCAGTTGAGCCACTAAGTCCAAATGTATCTGTTGTTGCGGTCCCTCGCGCAGATGCTCCTTTAACCACCAGTGAGTTTCCTCGCTTGATTGCATCCGTGATCTTATTGTCAGTAGCTTCGTCCGAGCCCCACGCTGAATCATCCTGAGTAAAAAGACGAAAATTCTGATTATTCACAATAACTGTCGCGTCACTTCCTGGTTTATAGGAATAGCCAGCAATAAAACTGAAAACATTTTTACTTTTCTCAGCTGGACGATGCGTAATCAGAGCAAAAACATCACCACGTTTGGTGTAATTTCCCTCTGATTTTTTAGGTTGACTCACCATATAACAAACTTTGCTATCGTTTTCCATAAACGTATAAGCCGTCCAATCACCATGCTGGCCAATAAGTTTCGGCTCCGCAGCTTGAACCGAATTGCATAAGATAAAAATAGCGCCAATAGTTACTAATCTGGTAAATTTATGCTTCATTTTAGAAACCTTGAAAATTATAGTCATTACAGTTTTGATTAATCGGAGTCAAAAAACAAGAAGCATTTTCACTCCAACCTGCTAATCATAAAATAAAATCATTAACAACCTTCCATCTTGTAAATATAAAAACCATTCTGGCTGATTTCATCCATAACATTAGCAGGCGCACTTTGACTGTGGCAGAAACTACACTCCTTACTGCTAATAGCTGCATCGCCTGCACCAATCGATGTAAGCCATTGTTTTGCATACTCAACAGCTTTTTGATCATCCTTCACCGCAGTAAATACATCAAAGTGCATCGTATGACCATCTTTCGCTTTAACATAAGTATCGTAAACATGAATTTGCATATTTTTTCCTTGAAAACAGATTATTTAGAACTAAAGACATACAGCGACCCTATCCAACACGACTCGCTACCTATATAATAACTATACCAATTAATCGATTAAACCGCCATGAGAAATGCACAACGATTCAATCCTGACGGGATTAGGTGATTGCATAAAAAAACATTATTTCTTTCTCGCGACCAGTACTCCGTCTCGAATTGGATTAATAAACACATCAAAATCCGGGTCATTAAAAATTAACTGATTATGTTCGACTATCGCCGCCGTCGACGCATTGATCTCATCCTGATAATTCTTCACTGCCACCCGTCCATGCCATAAAACATTATCCGCAATGTATAGACCGCCAGAACGTATCCTATGCTTGGCTATTTGCCATATTTCTGGGTAAGCGCTTTTATCGACATCGTTATAGCAAATATCAAACAAGCCATCAGTCTGTTCAAAAACATCTTGTGCCAGATTCACATGAAATTCTATACGTTGCCATAACTCTGCAGCAGAAAGATATTTTTCTGCGCGATTACGATTTGCTGCATCTAAATCGCTACATATCACACGGCCATCATGTCCAATTGCCTTTGCAAACCAATATGCCGAATAACCAAAACCGCTGCCGAATTCAAATATTCTTTTAGCATTGATCATACTCGCCTGAGTTTTAAGAAAAATACCGACCAGACGATTCACAATCGGAAAATTCTCCTGCCGCGCAAGCTCTTCCATTTCAAAAAGAACCGGGTGATCGGTGCGTATAACTAAGTTACGCATATATGCTTCAATAGCAGGATTAACCGGGATTAATCCGTCTGAATCATCAATACCTACCGATCGAAAATCATCCATACCCTGTCCCACTCAGTTAAAAGAATCAGTCACTTTCTCGTAGAGATCAACACACACTCCTCACCGGAGTCCTGATTAAATAAAAAAATAAATCGCGCCACAAGTTGAAACCAGAACCCTCTCAAAACATCACGCACAGTAATATGATGCCGCCCTTCTGTTGTATCGTTCACAAAAGATGTACTTGCCTGACCAATGCCAAAAGCACCTACCGTTGTCGTCCATGAGCGCAAAGAATTGAATTCGGCTTTCTGTGCAAGCTGGCACAATGTCTTACGAGAAAATAAATGTAAGTGCCTGGGTGGCTCAAGTCCGCGCCACCCCGCACCAAACCTGCGGTGACCATAGCTCGCCACATTCGGCGTCAGGACAACCAGTACGCCATCTTTTTTAAGTAGGCGATAACACGTCTTTAGCAAAGCCAGAGGATCATGTACATGTTCAATCACATGGCTCAAAATAACAGCATCATAACCTTCGGTTACATCCAAGCTTTCAAGCATCCCTAAATGCACGGAGATACCTCTTTCTTCACGAACATAACTGGCTGCTACCGGATCAACCTCCTGCCCCACAACATCCCAACCCAATGCTTGCATTCGCGCCAATCGTTTACCGTTACCACAACCAACCTCCAATAGCCGACCCGGCAAGGTCTGATCCAAATACATACACTTATAGCGCTTGCGCTCTTTTCGCAACCCCAGCAGATAGATACTCAGACTATGCAAAACTACGCGAATAATACGCGCCATCCGTGTTTGCTGCATATAATTTGATGAGGCATGCGTATAATAATTTTGGTACGCTTTCCCGATCTCACTTAACGTAGGTCTTGGATCAAGCCAAACCAAACCGCAATCAGCCTCTCTGCATGCTTTAAAACTCCATTCTCCATGAGTGCCAAAAAGATAATCACCACAGTGACGATACAATGTTTTTCCAGGCTTTCCACACAAATAGCAATCTGGCGTTGCTTCAGTACCGATCAGATTTTGCCGCAGCGAATTCTTAACTCTCTCGTTCACGTTCATTCCAGTTCATAGCTATTGCAGTCATTATCAACAACAGAATCGGTGTTCTGCTAAAAATAATAAAAGTTTCCGTAAACCCAGCCAGAAAGATAAAGCTTACTAAGCCCGCACCGAGTAAATTCAAATTACTCCTATAGAATGCTTGATACCAGCCCCATAATAGAAACCCCAAGGTCAGCATACCGGGAATACCGACATGCATACCGATTTCAATCCAATCGTTATGGTAATGCACAGTTTCCTGAAATTCCGGCAAGTCTTTATATAGGCCATTTCTGTACGTCACAATGGTCTTGTCGAAATATTTCTCGGGTACACCTGTACCAAAACCTGACAAAGGACGCTCTGCAATGCCATGCAGACCAACATCCCACATTGCAAGGCGATAGCCTAAACTGGAGCTGTGATTTCCTTGCTGTAACAATTCAATATCACTTTTTATCTGCATCAATCTAACCTGAAATGCAGGACTACTATAAGCAAAAGCAACTCCGACTATCAGCATTAAAAGCAAGATACTAAAAAATTTTCTCATTTCTATTTTGTAACGCAAAAAGATTATCAGTATTATGCTAATTAAGGTTACTAATAGAAACATTCTTCCATTCTGATGAAATTGAATGAAAAGTAAAGTTAAAGTGCCCATCACAAACAATATCTGCAGTTTGATCGATGCATTCATGCAAGCAATTCCACTAGTTACAATTGCACCAATCCCAAGCATTGCCGAAAAACTCAAATAAGACATCCCCAACAATGGAATGCCTTGAGCATCGATGTCAAGCCACTGATAAACTCCCACCGCGAGAACGCATAAATAACTAGCAATCAAGCTGCCCAACGCCCACGGCAGTCGATCTTTGTTCATCAATGAATAAAAGGGAATAAAGATTAGGAGCGCAAAATACTTTAACCATTTCATCCGTCCATTTTGTGGCCATTCACTCCATAGCAACCCTAGCAATAATAGTGCACACAAAAGTAGCAATGCCTGCACCAGCGGCACTTTGAACATTTGATTCAGACGATATGCACCACCGTCTATAAACCATGCAACTATCAGCAGTGGAGAAGAAATAAGCATCCACTCACTGCGCCAGAATCCTACGCAAAAAAAGACCAATGCAAACCGAATAAACCACTCCCATCTTGTATTATTCGTTGGCATAAGCCGATAGACTAAGATTTTAGAGTGACGCAACATTCCATTCGCGCACTTCTACGCGGCGCAACAGAACAAACAATTTCAATAAAATGCGCACCCATACAGGAACGGCTGGAAGCAACCACACCGCAGTGATACGTTTATCTTCTCGCGACCAGCCACGTAACATCAACTTCACCACGACACTCAGGTTAATTTTGCTGTTGCGCATTTGCAGACAGGATAGCATTGGCAATCGCGCGGGCGTTAACCAATGGAGCCGCCCACCTTGCCACATCACTTGCTCAAGGGAATCCACCAATGTTAAAGGCAGATCGGTCAAGGTATGAGCACCCGAAACAACCAGAATATTTTGCTGTGCGAGTGGATAGCGCGAAAAATATAACGCACGATTGCGCCGCACTAATTCCTGATATACTTTTCCGCGCCCGAATGACACACCAATTTCATGACGAACCACTGCATCCGGGTGCACCCCCATGCGCCACCCTTGCTTCATCAACCGCCGCCCTAGATCAGTGTCTTCATAGTAGCCTCGGCCAAACTGCACATCGAATCCGCCCATCGCTTGAAAAACAGAGCGACGAATCAAAAAAGCGTAGCCTCTAAATCGATAAGTGGTGATATAACCACCTGGTTGACGCAAGTAATAGTCAACCTTTGCACTTGGAATATCTCCTTCAGTTGGACTAATAACCGCCAATTTTGGGTCAACAGTAATCGCTGCACAAAGCAGATGCAAAAAATTTCCCAGAACTTCGATATCTGAATTGAGTACCAGCACCCATTCAGCATCAGAACGCGCAACGGCATCATTCACTGAACTCCCATATCCCTGATTGTCCGGCGCATGAAAAATATTGATTTGTGGATACGACAGACTATCCAGCATGACACGTGTTTCCGGCCCCGAAGCATCGTCCTGAATATAAATCGTTCGAATGGAAGAACCCAGATGCGCTACCACAGAATCAATGCACCGTTTGCTAAATTCCGGTGCATTATAGACAGGAATCACTACATCAATTGTGGGAGTCGTAAACGTACTCATAACCCAAGAAAAAACAACGAATCAAATCCTGCCGAAGATCAAATAGGTTTCACCCCAGTTTCTGGATGGCCTTCGAGTCACTTCGAGACCAGCTTGTCTCATAATTGCAATGGCCTTATCCCGTTCGACATCGGTTCCCAATTCGATAATCACTGATTTCAACGCAGGGTTTCCTAGAACGATGGAAGCACCTTCCAGAATTGGAATTTCTATCCCATCGACATCGATCTTTATATAATTAGGACATGGAAATCCCCATTTCCCGCACAAATCATCCAATGTCACACCAAACATTCCTTGAATGTGTGTTGCCGACATTTTCATATTCTCCAGATCCTCATGTCCGAATTGAGACCGATTCCCTCCCGGAATGAATTTAGGAATATACAACTTGGAAAACTCACTGCGACCCGATACCGCAACGCAATAGGATAAAATATGACTCCCTAAATTATTCAAGTAAATATTTTTATTGAGCGCATAGTAATTATTGCTTTGTGGCTCAAAAGAAAATATCTGCACAGCGTTGCCGTATTTTTTCGCCGGATACAATGAATATTGACCAATATTAGCGCCAATATCAAAATAGCACGAGCCCGGTTCAAAGCTATCCAGCCAATCCAACGTATCAGGCTCTTTCTTCGAATACGTTTTGGCTCGATTGAGCGTACGCAAGTGATCAACCGAAACCAGAATCCGTTGACCCCGCACTCGCACATCGGCATAGCCACCCTTCAGTTTATAGGCTGCCACGATCAATTCGTTGAAAATGTCCATAGCTTGAATCATATCTCTCATGGATTAACGATCAATCATGATCCCTGTACGGCCTCTAATGTCGCGGCTCAGCTCGCCAGGCGCTCAAGCAAGGACACATAACGGGGCAACACATCGGCGTCCGGATAGTCCAGCATTTCTTTTAAAAAGCGTTGCCGATGCTCTTCAACATAAAAGGAATCAAATCCGTTAGCAAGAAAATAATTAATCTTCTCGTACACATCGTCGCGGCATTTCAATTCCGTCTCCGGCATGTAATAAGCCACAGCGGAGCGGGCTGCAATCAAATAATCAGCAGCCAGAACCGGTTTTTTTGTCCTAATCGCTTCAAATACCACGGAAGTAGCCAAATCAATGATGACATCAGCCCAGTTCATCAAATGCACCGAATGCGCACCATCACCGGCAACAGTTACATTCGGTAGCTTCTTGATCGAGCTGTCTTTAGTCAATGACTGCTTCCATCCGCTACGCGTATGTGGTTTGATGATCAACTCGACATCGGAAAACCCAGCCAGCATATGCACTACTTCGCCCACTTCTTCCCAGAATGTCGTGAAATTGGCTTTGCGTAGAAACATGACTATCTTAAGTTTACTATTCGATCGAGTAAGTGGTGAAGACGGCATCAATCCGGATAATACTTTGAGCCATGCCTCGCAATAACGGGGCGAACCTAGCACGGCAAGCTGGCTTTCTGTCATAAACGGGCGAAAACGTACAGCACATAGTTCATTAGGAACCACCACCTTATCGAATATCGTAGCCGCCGAGAATGTTGCGTCCGGTTCAGCCCTGCGCTCGCCACGGCGAATCAATTGGCTGGCGTGCGGACTATCGCCATGCGGCAACGATACAGTTCCCAGTCCACGTTCTTTGGCCATGGCAATAACAATCTCGACCCATTCTATGCAAATCACCGAATTACGCTCAACCCAATCAAAAGCCACCACACCCTTGCCTTCGCTACCAAAGCATCGATCCAGCAAAAATCCCGCAGTATGCCGCCATAACGGGTCGCGTTTTTTCTCGTCAATCCGTTCCGCTAACTTTTCCGCTAGCCTACCAATCACTTTGATACGCCGAACATTGCGCGTCAGCATCAGCATCTGCAAACGCCATTTCCAGTAATCCATCCACGAAAACAGCTCATTCATATGCGCCACACGCACACCTTGCAACTGACTCAAATACTTGACGCGAAAATCACGCCGGAATTGCGCTGATCCAATCAGTACCACATCACACTGATGCCCTGATTCAATCCATTGATAAACAATCGGAGTGACATGGTCAATATCGTTATAGTGTCGAAGAAAAAAAAGCGCTTTCATAACCGTGATGAAAAAATATTCAGAACAAGGTGCATTTTAGGCCTTTTCCCTGTTTAAACAGATGACTCGATAAAGCGCGCCATTTTACTCTCGCAACTTCCCAATTACCAGTAACATGTCCGCGCCTGTGAAAAAACCACAACACGTAAGAAAGTATTTAAATTTTCGAATAACTATTACCCATGAAATAAAAAAAACTGGATAATCAATACATCATCTTTGGCCGTACATTTTTAACCCCAACCAATCACACAAAATTTCATGAAAACAATCGCAGTCATTCCCGCCCGCATGGGCTCATCACGTTTTCCCGGGAAACCTATCGCACAAATCCTGGGTCGCTCGATGATTGAGCACATTTACAAACGTGTGGCCATGAGTAAATCACTCGACGCCACTTACATTGCAACCTGTGACGAAGAAATTCGCCAAGTCGCTGAAAGTTTTGGCGCTCCGGTCATCATGACTGCCGACACGCACGAACGCGCCAGCGATCGAGTCGCCGAAGCAGTCACCCAGATCCCCGATGCAGACTTGATCGTGATGGTACAAGGTGACGAACCGATGACGCACCCGGACATGATCGATACCGCTGTTGCGCCCTTTAGAAACGATCCGGAATTAGGCTGCGTGAATCTGGTACGCAAAATCGATCACGAACCTGATTATCATGATTTCAACACCATCAAAGTTGTCATGAATCAACAAAACAATGCGCTCTACATGTCACGCCGCCCGATCCCATCGCTTGCTAAAACCGGTTTCGCCGACACGGCCGCGTACAAGCAAGTATGCATTATCCCTTTCCGCCGCGAAACGCTATTTCAATACACCCGCCTGACGCCCACGCCATTGGAGCAATTGGAATCGATCGATATGTTGCGTCTGCTCGAATATGGGCTGCAGGTTAAAATGGTACCGACCGAATTCAACACCCAAGCGGTCGATACCCCGGCGGATCTGCTGCGCGTCGAAAAACTAATGCAAGCAGACCCGCTGCTCGTCCGCTACTAGGAATCACTATGTCATTAAAAGCAAAATTGAATCGATAAAAGTGTTATACGGT
>RRZU010985714.1_pt1 | contig 31818 bp, 32 predicted proteins | sample 2165561 | NCBI WGS metagenome assembly RRZU01 (sample SAMN10456909, study PRJNA506462) | wastewater metagenome | isolation source: wastewater sludge | place: USA: Moscow, Idaho | reverse complement strand
TGCTAGTGCAGACCTGGCTATCCGTGGCCACGACAGAGGACTTGAGACGTTGCACGGTATAAAGTTCGGTGAATTTACGATTATCGTCGAGTGGCACATACGACATCATTTCCTGCTCGGCCTGTTCGCCCAGGTTCTTGGTCTCCACCAGAAATAGGATACGCTTGGCATTTGCAAATTTCAGCAGGCGGTACATGGCGGTGATCGCAGTATAGGTCTTTCCTGCCCCGGTCGCCATCTGGATCAGCGCGCGCGGACGATCCGCCTTGAATGATTGTTCCAGATGGGTAATGGCAATTTCCTGGCAATCACGCAGTTTCAATGTTTTGGCGGGCAAGTGATGCGGATTGAGCAGCGGAATATGGTGCAGGCGCTCGCGCAGGCTGTTGCCTTGTTCGATCCATTCTTGCAGGGTTTCGGGACGGTGGAAATTGAAAACCTCACGTGAACGCGGTTTGGGATCACGCCCATCGGTAAAACGTGTGATGATGCCGGTGCTTTCATAAAGAAAAGGAAGCGGCTTGGTGTTGTTGATCCACTTCAACCGGGCATTGGCATAGCCTTCGGTTTGCCATTCCACTTCGGTGATTTTATGCCCCAGGTCTGCTTTTTTTGCTTCAATCACACCCACGGCTTTTTTATCAATAAACAGCACGTAATCTGCCGGACCCACATCGGTCTGGTATTCGCGCACTGCTTGCCCCAGTCCAGTATTCAGGTTGATATTCTTGGCAGATTGAACCAACCATCCCGCTTGCTGTAGTAACGAGTCGATATTGTCGCGGGCTTTTTGTTCTGGATTCTGGTTCAGCGTCATATAACAACATAGTGACAAAACAGTGTCTAATCATATCATGCCGCCCCAAGTCATCTAGTAGACTCAGCTCAACTTATCGGATCGTTTCAGAATTGGAACTATTTCCCAATGCAAAAATGCGAAAAAATTTCTCCCAATAGGTCATCTGCCGTGAATTGCCCCGTAATGGCTGATAATGCGTATTGCGCCAGCTTAAGTTCCTCAGCAAGAAGCTCCAGTTGGTATTCAGTTTCAGTATATTCTTGCGCGTTAGCCAGATGCTCTTTTGCTTGCGTCAGCGCTTCCAGATGGCGCTGTCTCGCCATAAATATCCCTTCACCGGCATGATTGAATTGCCAACCGGCCATGTCCAGAATTTTTTGGCGCAGTAATTCGATGCCCGCACCAGTTTTGGCCGAAAGATGAATGATGCTATTGTGTCCTTCACCTTCCATTTTTGGATCTTCATTGAGTAGATCAATCTTGTTGAACACGGTGATTCGAGGTTTGTCAGCGGGAATATATTGTTGTATTGGATCAGGAGTGCCTAGCCGGTGTTGACTGCTATCCAGCAACCGAAGCACCAGGTTGGCGCGTTTAATCGCAGCCAGTGTTCGTTCAATGCCTTTTTGTTCGACAATATCACTGGTTTCTCGCAGACCTGCGGTATCCACAATATGAATTGGCATTCCGGCAATGGTGATGGTTCGTTGAATGGCATCACGAGTAGTTCCGGGTATTTCCGTGACAATGGCGGCCTCTTCTTCGACCAATTGATTCAGTAAGCTGGATTTGCCGACATTCGGCGCCCCCGCTAACACAATCTGGATGCCTTCCTGTAGCAAGTTGCCCTGCCGTGCAGCGGAAAATGTCTGTTCCACTTGCGTGACAATATGATCCAGTTTTGCGCGAATTTGCAAAGTTTTCAAATTATCGATTTCGTCTTCCGGAAAATCCAGGGTGGCTTCGATGAGCATCCGCAGTGTGATCAGCAAGCTTACCAATGCTTCGATCCGAGCGGAGAAATGACCTTGCAACGAATTGACCGCGCAGCGTGCGGCTTCATGTGTACTGGCTTCAATGATCGCCGCGACGCTTTCAGCTTGGACTAAATCGATTTTATTATTGAGATAAGCACGCAAGGTGAATTCACCAGGTTGCGCTAAACGAGCACCAGCGCTCAGGCAACTTTTAAGCAATAAATTCAGGATTGCCGGACCGCCATGTCCATGTAGCTCGAGCACATCTTCACCCGTGTACGAATGAGGCCCTGGAAAATAAAGAACAATACCTTGGTCGATGATTTGTCCATTGGCATCGAAAAACTTGTTGAGGCTGGCATAGCGTGGCTTGGGAAGCTTACCAAAAATTGTTTCTGCAAGTTTTACTAAATTCTTGCCAGAAATTCGAATTACACCGATTCCACCGCGTCCGGGCGGAGTTGCAATTGCTGCAATGATATCAGGACTTACTATGTATAAACTCCGTGTGCTTTATGGGTTGCTATGCCGGTCATCTAGGTTGATAGATAACCGGCAGGTATTGTTATTTCTTCCTGGTTTTTTTAGCAACCGGATTGCTTTTTGGTTTTACAGGCGATTTACTTTTATTAGAAGCGGCTGCTTGCTTTAACGGTGTTTTTTCATTTTTCTCTGAACTCACTGCCGCTCCTGCTTCCGCTCCGGCAGTAGAAGTGTTTGCTCCTTCATTATCGAGAGGAGCCGCCAATTGAAGGTTTTCCTTAGCGGGTTCGGGACTATTCTTAATTTTCTTCTTACTTTTATCTTTATTAGCTTCTTCCTCCGCAGCTTTGTTCTCATACATGCGTGTAATCTGCCATTGTTGCGCTATGGAAAGAATATTGTTGCAGAGCGAATAAAGCACAAGACCCGCCGGGAAAAAGAAGAAGAAAATGCTGAACGCAATCGGCATAATCTTCATTATTTTTGCTTGCATCGGATCTGCGGGCGTGGGACTGAGTTTTGATTGAATCCACATCGATACGCCCATAATTATGGGCAGCACATAATAGGGATCGGGTACTGACATGTCAGTTATCCATAAAGCTAATGGTGCGTACCGTAACTCAACGGCAGCCAACAATGTCCAAAACAATGCAATGAAAACAGGAATCTGAACCAATATTGGCAAACACCCGCCCATTGGATTGATTTTCTCTTCCTTATAAAACTCCATCATGGCTTGATGCATACGTTGCCGGTCACTCGCGTATTGCTCTCGAATACGTTGCAGTTTGGGTGTAACTACACGCAGTTTAGCCATCGAACGATAGCCGGCAGCGGATAATGGGAAGAAAATAAGCTTGACAGTCAGGGTAAGGAGAATAATTGCGATCCCCCAATTATCTGTCCACGAATGATAAAAAGAAAGCAACCAGAATAGTGGTTTAGCCAGAACGGTCAGCCACCCGTAATCGACTGTCAAATCAAGCCCAGGAGCCAATTCAGCCAGTTTATTTTGTTCTTGTGGGCCGGCGTAAAAAGGCATAGAAATACTTCTAACTTGGTCCGGCTCAACGGCACCAACGGGCGCAATAACGCCGGCAGCATATTGGTTGGGAGCAAGCCGTTTGGCGAAATATTCGCGGGGCGTGCCGGGTTCAGGTAACCAGGCAGTCAGGAAATAATGTTCCAGCATTGCTATCCAACCATTATCCGCATTGGTTGGATATTCCGCTTTATTCTTATCCAAATCAGAAAATTTAATTTTCAGAAATTTCTCATCATCCGTATACATTGCAGCCCCGGTATAAGAATGAACCAAGGCGCCAGCTCCGACAGGCTCATTAGGGTCCCGCAGCATCTGAAAATAAGAAAATGGAATTATTGTTGTTTCGCTATGATTGGCAATCTCAAATTCAACATCAATTACGTAGCTGCCACGATGAAAGGTATATATTTTCGTAACTTGTATACCATCCGCTTCAGGTGCTACAAGACGTACCACGACTTTTTCCTGATCAGATTCCAGCTGATAAGAATATTTATTGTCCTCTACGGTAAATTTTGTTTTGTGATTAGGCAATCCATCGCCAATGAGCCCGGACTGGGCAACTTGAAATCGCGCAGTTTTATCCATCAAGAGCTCGTAGGGCTTACTGATATCCTCTCGGGCTGGGTGTTCAAGCAAGCCTAGCTGTCGAATATCACCCCCTGCTGTATCAATCTCAGCAATAATCATGTCCGTTCTCACCTGAATCTTTTCGCCTATGGTGAAAAGATTAGGCGTTACAGATGGACTGACACCTTCGATCCCTGGAACGGTAGCCGATCCGGTTATTGAAGAAGCCAATTCATCTCCAGGAACCGGGAGAGGATCATGGCGTTGATTGGAAGGGTCTGAGGCTGTTCCAGACATTACTAGCGAACTGGTGGAAGGATATAATTCTTTTTGCCAGGCATCCCACAAAAAAAGCAATGAGGTGGAAAAAATTATGATCAGTAGAAGTTTTTTTGTTTCCATTATTTTTCAATCAAGTTGGTTTTCTCGATAAAGCTATTCGCGTACTACTCGCAATAGTTAACCGTACAATTACACATTTTGTTATAGACAAATTTCATCACGGCTGCTTTACAAAGAATTTTGGGTAGTCAGTTAGTTTTGAGGTTATGGGTGAAATTACCGAGCTGGTTTTTAATAACACCTACACTCCAGGGAATGCACTTAATATGTGACATATAGTCAATCGCGCTCCAAGTTATTAACCAGATACTCGTATGCTTTGCATGCGTATTGTATTGTGAATAAATTGGGCTAAATCGGCATATAGGTACCAAAATAGAATTCTTGCAATATCGGCAAGACATTTAATACTAATGATTAATTGTGACATTGCTGTAGTTCGAGCATTATTAATTGCATTTCGGCGGACAACCCTTTGGACTCATCTTTGATCATAGGACGTCTCAGTCGTATCAACCAATCCATTTCTTTTATTTTATCGCTGTCCCGTTTTCTCCGAAATGTTTCTCGCAAAATACGTTTAATCCGGTTACGCCTAGTTGCACGACGCTCAAATTTTTTTGAAACAATCAATCCTAGGCGCGCATAACCCAGACCATTCGGTTTTGCATAAATTTGAATTAAATCCCCACTGATCTGACACTTAAAATTAATTATCGCAGCAAATTCTGAAGCTTTTTGTAACTTGCAGTGCTTTGGCAAAGAATGAATTTCAACAAATCTAAAAATAAAGAATATAACCCAAATATATTTTTAAACACTCAATCGTGCTCGACCTTTTGCACGACGAGCACGGATTATCGCCGCACCAGCACGTGTTTTCATACGCACTCGGAACCCATGCGTACGTTTTCTCTTAGTTACTGAAGGTTGATAAGTACGTTTCATTCGTCACTCCTCTCAATATTTATTTTATCTTATCAATAGAACCGCGTATTACAACTTGTTATGGGGTCAAATGTCAATATCCTTTTCAAAGATAAATCAATCTTGCCCTTTTGATGAGCAAGATTAACAGATAAGAAAATAGGTTAGTAGTTTTAATTTGATTAGTTATTGGAATAGGTGTCAAATTCTTATCAAGGTGCAATTTATGATACGTTAATTCAAACTATCGCCGAAACATTCAAACATTCTGCCTGATGATGCAATGATAGAATACAAATAAATGATTTTTAACCCGACCAAACAGAATCAAGTTTGAATACCAAAATTCCTCAATACGCTTTAATACTCATTTCCGAGTATTGGATAGTACTCACACACACAGATCCAACCAATCATACATGAGTCTGTTTCCCATAACCAACCTCGCGCATAAAGTACTGACCGTCAGTGAGTTAAACAACAATACCAAACAGTTGCTGGAACAAAACATCCCATTAATGTGGATTAAAGGTGAAATCTCCAATTTAAAGCGCTACCAATCGGGTCATTGGTATTTTTCTCTCAAAGATAATCAAGCGCAAGTCCGTTGCGTGTTATTCAGTCATAAGAATCAGTTTATCGATTGGCAACCTAAAGATGGCATGCAAGTAGAAGTGCTTGCATTAGTCACCCTGTATGAGCCGCGCGGCGATTTTCAACTTAATGTTGAAACTATGCGACACGCAGGGTTAGGTGAGTTATTCGAAATGTTTGAAAAGCTTAAAGCCAAACTGCAACAAGCTGGACTATTTAGCCCTGCGCAGAAAAAACCATTGCCTGCCTTTCCTAAACAAGTCGGCATCATCACCTCACTAGATACTGCGGCACTACGAGACATTCTGTCGACATTGCGACGGCGCATGCCATTCTTGCCAGTCATTGTCTACCCTACCCTGGTACAAGGAAAAACAGCCGCCAGCAACATCGCTGACACCATCAAATTAGCATGCCGACGGGCAGAATCCGATGTATTGATACTCTGTCGTGGCGGTGGCAGCATTGAAGACCTATGGTCATTTAACGAAGAAATCGTAGCGCTTGCAATTAGCACCAGCTCAATACCTATCGTCAGCGGTATCGGCCATGAGACAGACTTTACCATTGCAGATTTTGTTGCAGATATGCGCGCACCTACACCTACTGCAGCGGCGGAACTGGTTAGCAAAGACCGAATAGAACTAAGTCATCGATTAAATGCGCTGCATCAACACATGCACCGCACCACTTTGCATCGTATTGAACACGCTATGCAACAAGTTGACATTCTGTCGCACCGATTAATTTATCCTGGCGACAAAATCAAGCAACAAATCATTCATCAGCAACATTTGCAAGGCCAGCTCATTAACACATGGGCACATCAGTTGGAAAAGAAGCAGTGGAAATTACTCGATCTCAATCAACAACTAATAGCATTAAGTCCGCGGATTGCTCGACTGCAAGAACAACAAAATGAATTGGTTTCACGCTTAGGTTACGCCTATTCTCGCTATTTCGAAACATTGTCCGCTAGGCTATGGCATTTACAGATGCAATTATCACACCTAAACCCGCAAGCGGTACTGGAGCGGGGTTATAGCATCACACAGGCTAAGAATGGTGCCATCATTCGTGACAGCAAACAAATTCATTCTGGAGATAGAATTCAGGTAAAATTTGCGCACGGAATGTGTGAGGCGGATGTCAGCACAACCAGAGATCCTGATCAATACGAATAAAACGATCATTCATTCCTCTATATTCAACAAGGACAAAACTGTCGATGTCAAAAACTTTTCTGATACTAGGTACATTAAATACACTGTTATGCATCGCATTAGGCGCCTTTGGTGCCCATGGATTGAAAAGAATGTTATCAGCCGATATGCTTTCGGTGTATCACACTGGCGTGCAATACCATTTTTATCACGCCTTTGGAATCATCGTCATTGGCCTGCTTCTGCTGCACTTCCCCAAATCCCGCTTGATGCCAATATCCGGTTGGTTAATGATGGCTGGCATTGCTCTGTTCAGTTTCAGCCTTTATGTACTCAGCCTAACCGGCATACGCGGGCTAGGTATGATCGCACCCTTTGGTGGTGTTTCATTCCTCACGGCATGGGCTTTACTCGCATATGCTATCTGGAAAGAAAGGTAATTGACGGGATCATATCCACCTTAATGTTTACAATAAAAGTACACTGGGATTCCAAAAACACTTCCACAAGTATTTAAGAATTATGAGTTCTTGGAATCCCGCAATGACATTTAAAATTATTCAATTCGAATAAATACCCAGTTAAAATATCCCCTATTATATACAATCTATTGATTTATTTTGCCATTCCTCTGTGAGCAGCAGCCATTTGCGCATTTCTTTCCGCCGCTTTAGTAAACTCTCTTAATAATGCTTCATGGTGTGAATGGTATTCTTGTCCTGCTCGACCATAGTATTCACTATGCTCTTCATACTCCTTCAGCATCTTTCTTTCTGCTTCTGCTTTTGCATACATTTCCTTAGATTCTTTTTCGTAATGCTCAGCTAATTTGATATGATAAAGACTGGTTCCGACACTCGCTTCAGCTTCGCCTGTATTTGTTGATTCTCCGGCCAAAGATACACTTGAAACCAGGAAAGTAAGAATAATTATAACTACGGAATATAACCTTACTTGCATACTGAGTCTCCTTAAACTGATGTATAAAAAAGATACTACTGTCACTACAAATATCCGATCAGCTGAATATGCCTCTAACTTAACTGATCATCACCTTGGGAATCTGTTTCAAACTAGTGTTTTTTCCCTTTTGTACATCATAGCAAATTGTATGATTCCCACAAAAGATTTATGGATTAATTATGCCATTAATTAGATTCAGGTAATAACAAAGTGAGATTATTATTTCTATTCATGTTACTAGCTTGCGTCAGTTTTTTGGGATACGCACAATATCTTCAGCACATAGAAGGGCTATTACCTTGTCCGCTTTGTGTTGCACAACGTCTGGCGTATTGGTTATTAGGATTAACAGCATTTATCGCGTTTTTTCATAACCCCAAACCACTTGGACATCGCCTTTATAGCCTATTAATGGTTATATTAGCGCTCACGGGTACGGTCATTGCAGCACGGCATGCCTGGTTAATTCGATATCCGGAATCGTTTGAATGTGGCATCAGTCCTGAAGAAGCCTTTCTGAATTCCTTACCTATTGCCGATTGGTGGCCTGGAATGTTTGAAGCTAACGGCGATTGCGCTAATGTCGATTGGACATTTTTATCGTTGACGATTCCAGACTGGTCACTTGCTGCGTTTGTTGGTCTTGGGATCTTGGCGCTTTACCCTCTGTTACCCCGGAGATAGTCAAAGCTTCGGATTATCCCCGTGGATGATGCTCGGAGTGGAGCTGCTTCAGGCGTTCACGTGCAATATGCGTATAAATTTGTGTGGTCGATATATCCGCATGCCCCAATAGCAGTTGCACAACACGCAAATCAGCGCCATGATTTAATAAATGCGTAGCAAATGCATGACGTAGCGTGTGTGGCGATAGTTGCTTGGCAATTCCCACTAATTGAGCATACCGCTTGATAAGATACCAGAAAGCTTGGCGTGTCATAGCGGCGCCACGTGTGGTCACAAAGATTGTATCCGTAACAATGCCATTTAACAGCAAAGGCCTCGCATCTTTGGTGTAACGATTCAACCATTCGAGTGATTCTTCTCCTAGCGGCGCAAGTCGCTCCTTTCTGCCCTTACCCATGACTCGCAATACACCCATATCCATGCCGACTTGCGAATACTTAAGATTGATCAGTTCTGATACTCTTAATCCACTGGCATATAAAACTTCAAGCATGGCCCGGTCACGCAAACCCAGTGGCTGCATAAGATCGGGTGCATTTAGCAACTGCTCAACTTCTTTTTCTGAGAGACTTTCTGGTAGGTAACGCTGCAGTTTAGGCGTTTCTATATTAAGGCTAGGGTCGGTTGAAATTTTTCCTTGACGCAGTAAAAAGCGATAAAAACGCTTTAGACTCGATAACTCCCGACTTGTAGTGCTGGCTTTCATCTTAGCTGAAACTCTAGATGCGAGAAATTCCAACAAATCAGAATTTGTCGCTTCGGTTAACATACTATTACTTGGATTACGTTGTTTCAACCATGCGCTGAAAAGTTGCAGATCATTACGATAACTATCCAGCGTATTGCGCGACAACCCATCTTCGAGCCATAAAGCATCAGAAAACTCATCCAGCAGCCCGGTATTTAATTCAGGTACTCTCATGCCGCAACAGCCAACGCTTAATCTCTAAAGGGTTTCCTTCACTCGCGTTCATAAAACCTCCTAATCCACCACTTTTGGAAATAACCCGATGACAAGGTATGACAATCGGAATACGATTAGCACCACAAGCTCGCCCCACCGCTCTTGGTGCCGAATGTAACCGCATTGCTATTTCTGCATAGCTATTGGTTTCTCCACATGGAATAGCTTGGATAGCATGCCAAACACGCTGCTGATGTGTCGTACCACTAATATGTAAGCACAAATCAAACGTAAAATTTGGTTCGGTCAGGTAAGCGAGTAATTGCTCACACACTTCTTTTGCCAACATAGTTTGTGGTGCCAGAGCTGGTGTATCAACTGGCAAATAATCAATATCAGTAAGCCAATCTTCTTCTGTTCTAATACCTAAAACAGCGAATGGCGCAAGTAACTTCGCCTGGTAAGTTTTGACTGAGTCAATTGCCCGATTATTTCTCGATCTCACCATTATTCGCTTGATTATTACTTACAGAATTTATGACAACATGTTTTACCTGCACGAAAAATGGACATTCGATATAACTAGAAGTTTCATATTGCAGCCTCAATCTTACAACCTTCATATGATTCATAGAGAAAGTTTATAAGCCATACGATATTTGCAATACTTAAGACTTTAACAGTAACAATTCATTGAGCCTTTTGACAAACGCAGCTGGATCTTCGAGCTGCCCACCTTCAGCCAATAAAGCCTGATCAAACAATATGTGGCTCCAGTCCTCAAAATTTTCCACTTCATTATTTAGTCGCTGCACCATTGGATGATGTGGATTGATTTCTAGTATGGGTTTAGTATGTTGTATTTTCTGCCCCGCTGACTTCAATAATCTCTCCAAATTACCACCCATATCGTAAGTATCTGCCACCAGACAAGCAGGAGATTCAGTCAAGCGAAACGTAACCCGTACATCTTTTACTTGCTCATTTAACGTTACTTTCATTTTTTCAGTCAATTCTTGGAAGGCATCGGTTTCTTTTTCTCGCTCTTTTTTCTCCGCTTCATCTTCTAAATCCCCTAGGTCTAATCCGCCCTTTGCAACTGATTGGAGGGGTTTTCCCTCAAATTCTGTCAAGTTACTTACAAGCCACTCATCAACGCGATCTGCTAGCAAGAGTACCTCTATGCCTTTCTTGCGAAAAACTTCAAGATGCGGACTATTCTTAGCTGCCTTGAGACTATCTGCTGTCACATAATAAATTTTCTCTTGACCTTCTTTCATGCGCCGCAAATAAGTTTCCAAAGAAACCGTTGGCTCATCGGAGTCACTATTTGTCGTGACAAGACGCAACAATTTCGCAATTCGTTCACGATTAGCAAAATCCTCGCCCACACCTTCCTTTAGAACCTGCCCAAATTCTCGATAGAAAGTTTTGTACTTTTCTTTACCATCGTCATCTTCGTGTTTTGATAAGTCTTCAATTAGTCCTAGAACTTTTTTAACTACCCCTGCCCTAATTGAGTCAATATCCTTAGATTCCTGCAAGATTTCTCGAGATACATTGAGTGGTAAATTATTTGAATCGATTACGCCTCTTACAAAACGCAAATAGTTAGGCAACAACTTCTCTACATCATCCATAATGAAAACCCGTTGCACATACAACTTAATCCCATGGCGGCGCTCGCGATCAAATAAGTCAAATGGTGCTCGTGATGGAATATAAAGTAACTGTGTATAATCTTGCTTACCTTCTACCCGTGCATGCACATAAGCAAGCGGAGGCTCGAAATCATGCGCCACATGTTTATAAAATTCATTATATTGTTCTGCAGTAATTTCGTTCTTAGAACGAGTCCATAAAGCATTCGCTTGATTAATGGTTTCATCTTCATCAGTAATTTTGTTTTTATTCTCTTCTTGCGACCACTCTTCCTTTTTCATCACAATAGGCAGGGTAATGTGATCCGAGTATTTCCGGATAATATTACGGATCCGCATCCCGTTAAGAAACTCATCTTCTTCCTTACGCAAGTGCAGTATTATTTCGGTTCCTCGCTCGGGCTTCTCAACGGTTTCCAATGTATAATCGCCCTCGCCGCTAGACTCCCACCTCACACCATGTTCAGCAGTCAATCCGGCGCGCCTGGTAATCAATGTCACTTTGTCAGCAATAATAAAAGCTGAATAAAACCCTACACCAAATTGACCGATCAAATGTGCATCCTTAACTTGATCACCGGTTAATGAATTAAAAAATTCACGCGTGCCTGATTTTGCAATGGTTCCTATATGATCAATAACTTCTTGGCGAGACATACCGATACCATTGTCGGAAATGGAAATTGTCCGGTCATTAACATCATAACTAACGCGAATTCTGAGATCCGAATCGGATTCATAAAGCGCAGCATCAGTGAGACCTTCAAAACGTAATTTGTCTGCTGCATCAGAAGCATTTGAAATCAGTTCACGCAAAAATATTTCCTTATTACTGTATAAGGAATGAATCATTAACTTTAGTAGTTGCTTTGCTTCCGCCTGAAAATTTAATTGTTCTTTGGTTGTTGCAGCTTGCATGATTATCTCCTTAAATGTTTTGCGTAAATATAGGATTCAAACTGAAGAATTCAAGTTGATTGATCATTCGGTTGATTATATATATGGTTATCTAAATAAATTCTATTACAGAAATCGCCAATCAAAGAAGTATCGTTAAAATACCTCAAGCAACAAACTACTCGACAAGGTAAGAAATTTACTTGGATCTTTGGCGGAATGCGGTCACGTCACAGTAGGGAGTTCTTGATAGAACACTCTGCAGCACTAACTACATAGAATTTTGGATTGCATAAAAACTTAACCCCATAAGCGCCTGTGGGAATATGCCTAATGCTAAAACAGCAAAACCATTTGCGCTCAATAAAATTCTAACATCGCTATTAGAAACAAGAGGCTCAACAGTTTCTGGATCATCAAAATACATCAATTTGATAATACGTAGATAATAAAAAGCGCCAATCAATGAAAACAGCACTGCTACTACAGCTAGCCAAATGTAACCAGCATTGACAACCGCTTGCAATACAGCAAATTTTGCATAGAACCCGATCATTGGTGGGATACCTGCTAGTGAAAGCATCAATAACAGTGTAATGAATGCATACCAGGAATTTCTTTTGTTGAGCCCCTTAAAGTCATCGATGTTTTCAGCTTCAAATCCACTTCGACACAGCAGCATAATCATGGCGAAAATTCCGAGAGTCATCAATACATAAGCGATGACATAAAACAAAGCCGAACTATAACCATTTGTATCTGCGCTAATAAATCCCAACAATAAGAATCCCATATGCGAAATAGTTGAATAGGCTAGCATTCTCTTAATGTTCGTTTGTGCTATTGCAGCAATATTACCCACTGCCATAGATAAAACCGCCAGAATTACTAACATTCCCTGCCAGTCAGCAACCATTTCGCCCATTCCTTCAACCAATAATCGCATTACAAAGCCAAATGCAGCTAATTTGGGTGCGGAACCAATAAATAGTGTCACAGCTGTAGGTGCGCCTTGATAAACATCCGGCGCCCACATATGGAAGGGTGCTGCACTGAGCTTAAATGCAATACCTGCCACAATAAAAACCAAACCAACAATGAGCACTTCTTTGCTACTTGCTCCACTTTGAATAATTTGAGCAACCTGAGATACATGGAGCGTTCCTGTCGCTCCGTAAACCATTGACATACCATATAGCAAAAAACCTGATGCCAAAGCGCCCAATACAAAGAACTTCATGGCCGCTTCTGTTGCCATCAAGGAATCGCGTCTTAGTGCTACTAATGCATAAAGTGACAATGAAAGCAATTCTAAGCCGATATATAGCGTCAAGAAATGACTAGCTGAAATCATGACCATCATGCCTAGAGTTGCAAATAGTATCAAACTAAAAAATTCTCCTTTCAACATTCCTCGATCACTTATATAGGAATGCGAATATACGAGAACAGCTGATACCGTACCATAAACCATCAATTTCAGAATATCAGCCATGGAATCATCGACAAACATACCATGAAAAGTTTGTGTCGATTCAGTGGAAAAGGATACAAAAGTAAGTATTGCACAGCCTAATAGCGTAATTTGCGTCAACAAATAAGCAACATAGCGTCTACTCTCGCCAGCTGCAATATCTGCAAGCATTACCACGCACACCATGATAAGCATAAAAATCTCGGATGAGGCTGGCGCAAGATCAGGTGGAATAAAATTCATTAACTCATTATCCTTATAGCAGGAACGATCACCGTTCTAGATTTCTGTATTACAACTTACTATTACTAACATGAGTTAGAAGTTGATCAACTGTTGCATGCATTACTTCAGTTAATGGGAAAGGGTATATACCAATCCACAAAACAGAAATTGCCAAAATTGCCAACAAACCGAACTCTCGTTTGGATATGTCCCGCAAACTCTCAACCGCAGGACTTGCCACTGCACCAAAAATAACGCGTTTATACATCCACAAAGTATAAGCAGCGCCAAATATCAATGTAGTTGCCGCAAGAAATGCATACCAAAAATTCACTTTAATTGCACCCATGATCACCATGAACTCACCTACGAAACCACTCGTCCCTGGCAAACCTGCATTCGCCATCGCAAATAGCATGAAAAAAGCAGCAAAAACAGGCATCTTATTTACAACGCCTCCATAATCAGCAATCTGACGGGAATGCAATCGATCGTATAGCACACCGACACAAAGAAACATGGCACCAGAAATGAAACCATGCGAAATCATTTGTACCATTGCACCTTCGATACCATAAGCGTTTAACAAGAAAAAGCCTAATGTTACAAACCCCATATGAGCTACTGATGAATAGGCAATCAGTTTCTTCATATCGGCTTGCATTAGTGCAATCAACCCTATGTAAACGACAGCAATCAACGACAAGACAATCATCATTTCTGCTAAGTAGTGACTTGCATCCGGGGCGATTGGCAATGAAAAACGCAAGAAGCCATAACCACCCAATTTAAGCAGAATTGCTGCCAGCACAACTGAACCCCCTGTTGGTGCTTCAACGTGTGCATCAGGTAACCAGGTATGCACTGGCCACATAGGAACTTTAACCGCAAATGCCAGAAGAAATGCGATAAATATTAAAATCTGTGGTGTCATAGGGATTGCTAGCTTGTGATAGTTCTCTATCGAGAAACTTCCTTCGGATGCGTGATACAAATAAATAAATGCAATTAACATCAATAAGGAACCAAGCAGCGTGTAAAGAAAAAATTTGATTGCCGCATAAACCCGATTCGGACCACCCCAAATACCTACGATTAAAAACATCGGTATTAACGATGCTTCCCAGAATACATAAAATAAAATCGCATCCAACGAAGAAAAAACACCGTTAACGATCCCGGACATAACCAAGAAAGCTCCCATATATTGGGATACTCGTTCTTTGATGACATCCCATCCTGCCACTACCACCAATGGAGTAATAAAACAATTCAACAAGATCAATGGCATAGAAATTCCATCTACACCGATATGGTAATTAACATTAAAACGTTCAAACCATATATGATTTTCCAAAAACTGCATAGCTCCTGTTGCAGAATCGAAATTGGTATATAGCGGAATTGCTACTAAAAATCCCAAAACCGAACCAATTAAAGCAATCCAGCGCGCGAGTTCTGCATTGCGATCATCTCCAGTGGCAAAAACGGCCACACCAAACACAATGGGTAACCAAATAATTAAACTCAATAGTGGGAATTCAAACGACATGCTTATTCCGTTTTATTTGTTAGTAGTACTTATTACTTTTAAGTATTTTATTTATCGATACCTACAAACAACAACATATCTCATTACTTTTGCACGCAGCCTAATATAGCCATAGCGTCAATATAAAGAATATGCCAACAATCATTGTAAATGCATAATGATAAATATAACCTGTTTGATAGCGACGAACGATTGCTGAAGTCAGTGCAACCACTCGTGCTGCACCATTGACAAAGAATCCATCAATAATTTTGATATCGCCATACTTCCAAAGCACCGAACCCAAGGCGCGTGTTCCACCAGCAAAAAGCCATGAATATAGTTCATCAATATAGTATTTGCGATCAAGCAAGTTATACACTGAACCAAAGTTTGCTTTTATTTTTCCTGGAATATCGGTTCTCACACAATACAAATACCAAGCGACAAAAATACCTGCTATTGAAAGCCAAAATGGTGCGGTCTATAAAGCATGCATCATCATTCCACCAACTCCAGAAAATTCTGCACCTAATTTCTCAATCGCATCATGGTGTGGCAGTACGTGAATTGCGCCGCTAAAATAATCACCAAAAACCATTGGGCCGATAAACCATCCAGCCGCTACGGTTGGAATAGCTAATATCACCAGTGGCACAGTCACAACCCATGGTGACTCATGTAAATGTTCCTTAGTATGATGATCCATCCGAGGTTGCCCATGAAACGTCATGAAGATTAGCCGAAAAGTATAAAAGGCTGTTACAAATACCGTTGTCAAAACACAGAAATAAGCAAAACCAACACCTGGGATATTAGCAAAGTGGACTGCCTCAATAATTGCATCTTTAGAGAAAAATCCGGAAAAACCGGGAACACCTGCACTGGCTAATGCAGCAATAAACATTGTCCAATAAGTAATTGGCATATAACTTTTAAGTCCACCCATTTTTTGCATATTTTGTTCATGATGCATGGCAATAATGACGGAACCAGCACCCAAGAATAAAACGGCCTTAAAAAATGCATGAGTCATCAGGTGGAAAATTGCTGCAGAATAGGCTGATGCACCCAAGGCTACTGTCATGTAACCTAGTTGGGATAGCGTGGAATAAGCAACGACTCGTTTAATATCATTTTGAACCATGGCAACAAGTGCCATGAACAATGTGGTAATTCCACCAATCACCAAAATAACTGATAAAGCTGTTTCTGATAACTCAAAAAGTGGCGACATACGCGCCACCATGAATATGCCTGCAGTTACCATTGTAGCGGCATGAATCAGTGCCGATATGGGCGTTGGTCCTTCCATGGAATCAGGCAACCATACATGTAAAGGAAATTGCGCTGACTTGCCCATTGCGCCAATAAACAACAATATACAAATCACTGTGATCACAAGCCAGGATATACCAGATACCAATTCAATCTTTTCATCGACGATGCCTGGAGCTTGCGCAAAAACAGATACATAATCAAGCGTGCCAAAATAAGCCAATATCATACCAATGCCCAGGAGAAAACCAAAATCTCCAACACGATTTACTAAAAATGCCTTCATATTGGCATAAATAGCGGTAGGGCGTGTATACCAAAACCCGATTAACAAGTACGAGACAAGTCCAACAGCTTCCCAGCCAAAAAATAATTGCAAGAAGTTATTTGACATCACCAACATCATCATCGAAAAGGTGAACAACGAGATGTAGCTGAAGAAACGCTGATAACCTGGATCACCGTGCATATAACCGATGGTATAGATATGCACCATAAGTGAAACTAAACTAACAACAACCATCATGGTCGCTGATAATTGGTCAATTAGAAAGCCGATTTCGAATCGTGTATCACCTGTTATTAACCATGTATAAACGCTGCCGTTATAACTATTACCTTCTAATACATCAAAAAAAATAACAATGGATGCTATCAACGAAACGAATACTAATGCTATCGTGACGCGATGACTCCAGATAGGTCCAATAAAGCGCCCCAATAATCCCGCGATAAGTGATCCAATTAGCGGAGCTAACGGAACCAATAAATAAAGTTTCTGCATCTTGAATAATAATTCTTATTAATTATAAATACTTATAATGTTCTTTAATTAACCTTTAAGCTTGTCTAAATCATCAACATTGATTGTATGCATATTGCGAAATAGCACCACGATTATTGCTAAGCCAATAGCCGATTCAGCAGCTGCAACTGTCAAAATAAAGAACACAAAAATTTGCCCTGAAATATCTTGCAAGTAGTGCGAAAAAGCAACAAAGTTCATATTAACTGCCAGTAACATCAATTCAATTGACATTAGTATGATAATGACATTTTTTCGATTCAGAAAAATACCGACCAGCCCTATTGCAAACAATATCGCGCCGAGTACAAGGTAATGAGATAATGAAATCAAGAGCTGCCTCTTTTTATATTTAAATAGTCACCAAACAGAAATAAGTACACACAAACACTCATTCTTTCTTTTCTGTCGGCATGTTCACTATACGGATTCTATCTTCTTTTCTTACTTTGACTTGTTTAGATGGATTCGTAGATTTCTTATCTTCGCGATGACGCAGTGTCAACGCTATTGCCGCAATCATCGCAACCAGTAAAAGCACAGCCGCCAATTCAAACGCATACACATACTCGGTATAAATCAACCGCCCCAGTTCTTTCGTATTACTGTAATCAGCACCTTTGGGCTCAGGTATCGGCATTTCTTCATGCCCAAAGTATTTACCCATTAGCACCATTGATATTTCTACTACCATGACCAGAGCAATCACCGCACCAAACGGAAACCATTTCCAGAATCCTTCTCGTAATTGATCCAGATTGATATCCAGCATCATCACTACAAATAAGAACAGAACCATGACAGCACCGACATAAACTAATACAAGCGTAATCGCAAGAAATTCTGCTTCTAGTAGCAACCACAAACCAGCGCACGTAACAAATGACAACACCAGCAATAAAGCCGAATTTACTGGATTACGCACCGTAATTACACCGAGCGCTGATGCAATCAGTAATGCTGAAAAAAAATAAAATAAAACATCTTGAAAAATCATTAGTATTTACCAGCAAGATTCAACGATAGGGTGCATCAGCTTCTCGATCCTTGGCGATCTGCTCTTCATATCGATCTCCCACTGCTAATAGCATTTCTTTGGTGTAGATAAAATCCTCTCTCTTCTCACAGTGGTATTCCAATATGCGCGTTTCAACAATTGAATCAACTGGACAGGATTCCTCACAAAAACCACAAAAAATGCATTTGCTCAAATCGATATCATAGCGTGTAGTCCGTCGCGTACCATCCGCACGCTGTTCTGACTCTATCGTAATCGCCATCGCCGGACAAACAGCTTCACATAATTTGCATGCAATGCAGCGTTCTTCTCCGTTTGGATAACGACGTAATGCATGCAGGCCGCGAAAACGCGGCGATTGAGGAGTTTTTTCCTCTGGAAAATGTACAGTTATCTTTGGTTTAAAAAGATATTTTCCAGTAACTGCCATACCTTTTAGCAATTCAAATAATAAAAAGGTACTAAAAAATTTTTTGATACGATCCATTGTATTCTCTCAATTTTAAAACCAGATATTTAGTGGAAACACATTTCGTATTGATTCTGGCAATTGCATTATTGCACCTAATAAAACGATCCATACGAGTGTTATAGGAATAAATATTTTCCAACCTAGTCTCATAATCTGATCATAGCGATATCGCGGGAAAGTCGCACGAAACCAAAGAAAAAAGAACAATATAAATGCAATCTTTAATAGTAGCCAGATAAAACCAGGTATCAGTGTAAACGGTGCAATATCAATTGGCGGCAACCATCCGCCCAAAAACATAATAGATGTTAAAGTTGCCACCAATATCATATTGGAATATTCGGCTAGAAAAAATACAGTAAAAGCCATACCTGAATAATCAACATGAAAGCCCGCAACAATTTCTGACTCGCCTTCCGCGACGTCAAATGGCGCACGATTTGTTTCAGCAACACCTGAAATCAAATAAACCAGAAACATCGGAAACAGTGGAATCAAATACCAATTTAACAGACTGTTACCCTGCTGGCCATTCACAATATCACCCAGATTCAAACTTTGTGACATCATCAGAACACACACTAAGGCAAACCCCATTGCAAGTTCATATGAGACCACTTGTGCAGCTGAACGCATGGCGCCTATAAAAGCATATTTAGAATTAGATGCCCAACCCGCGATAATGATGCCGTATATACCCATGGATGTCATTGCTAAAATATAAAGTAAACCAGCGTTGATATCCGCAAGCACGAGCTCGGGTGAAAAAGGAATCACAGCCCAAGCAGCCAATGCCGGCATAATAGTAAGTACAGGCGCCAGAATAAAAAGAAATTTATTAGCGCTTGTTGGAATTATAATTTCTTTCATGATTGCTTTTACAGCATCAGCAATCGGCTGCCCCCAACCACGTAACCATGGTATGCCAAAAAAAGTTACCCTATTCGGCCCTACTCGAATTTGCATATACGCAATAATCTTACGTTCGGCAAAAGTAAGATAAGCCACGCCTAATAACAATGGAACAACAATGGCAAAGATAAATGTCATGTTCGTGGCTAATGAAAACATCATGGGCCCCCATTCTGCACCCAATATTTCCACAAACTGTTGTTGAATACTCTCCATTAATAAACTCCAACCCTTGCCATCACAATTTCTCTATTTTCACTTCACCAAACAGAGCACCTAGCGCTACTGTTTTAGGATGTGCGCACGCGATGCGAACACAATTAGGAGGCAATTTTTCATCTAACGCAGCTTCAAGTTGCACAAGCCCTTCTCCTTGCTTAACTTTTACTTTATCGCCCGAGATAACACCTAAATTTCCCAGTGCCCCAGCCGCCATCCAAGCTTTGGGCAGCTCGGCATCCTGCGTAGCCTGTAAAGATTCGGCTCTACGAACAATCGGGTCTGCTTGATAAATCGGCACTTCGCCAATACGCTCCATACCCTCTTTCTCAACTATCGAAATAGTAGCTTCAAAATTCTCTAAGCTATTATTTAGATATCGACTAATCTCAAATCCATCAGGAAAAATCTCTGCACGTATTTGCTCTGCTGTTTCATATTCGAACTTTTCCAGCGCTAGCAAATTAGCTAGAACACGTAATACCTTCCATCCAGGTCTAGCTTCGCCTAATGGGGAAACCACCCCATTAAAGCTCTGTATCCTACCCTCTGTATTAACATAAGTACCTGATGTTTCAGTAAATGGCGCAATTGGCAGTAATACATCAGCATAATCTTTAGCATTTCCTTGGTAAGCACCCAATGACACTACGAATTTACCCGTTTTAATTACTTCTATCGCTTGTTGCGAATTATAAGAATCATATTCTGGTTCTACATTCATTAATATAAATGCGCTGCATTCTTCATTTGTTGAGTCATTCTCAAATCCCAATATTTGCGCAGCATTCAATCCACATTCGACATGATCCAACTTCTCCGCAACTGAGAATGCCGCCGTTACCGGTATTGCACCAGCAAGATAAGCGCCTACGCTATTGGCAGCTTCACCCAGCACACCATAACTTGCACCCGTTATTTTAGCAATTAACCCAGCAAGCCAAATTAACTTAGCATAATCAGGGTGGTGCTGCGCGATATTACCCAAATAAATTGCAGCCGGTACACTTTCAATCAAACTAGATGCAATAGCGGAAGCACTCGTCGTACTCGAAACACCTAACGAATTAATGACTCGTTGCAACTCTTCCGTTTGTTCTATTCCCTTTATTTCAGCAGCAACTTTTAGAATCTCAGCCAAAGCTTTGACCATTAAGCTCGGTGCAACAATTGTTTTGTTTGCAACATTAACTAACAGGTCATCATCTACCGGGTTTACAACATTCAATTTCATGCCATTCTTTACAGACTGCCGTATACGTTGCGCTAGGAGCGGATGATCTTTGCGTAGCGTACTGCCGATAATTAAAGCTGACTTTAGTTGCGAAATGTCTGCAATGCTGGTACCCAACCATGGAATACCCTGCATTTTCTTATCTGCACTAAAGTCGGATTGACGTAAGCGATGATCAATGTTGCTACTGCCAAAACCTCTCAACAATTTTTGCAATAAATAAAGCTCTTCCGTGGTGCTATACGCAGACCCTAATGCTGCAATTTTATTAGCACCGTATTGATTCTTTATCGCTTGAAGAGCATTAGCCGTAAATTCCAGAGCTTCCTTCCAGTCACACTCAAACCATTCACCATTACGCTTGATCATGGGGCGCATCAATCTGTCTTCAGAGTTCAATCCTTCATAAGAGAATCGATCTTTATCAGACAACCAGCACTCATTAATTTCCTCATTGTCTCGAGGAAGCACACGCATCACGCGATTTTGTTTAACTTGTACGACAAGATTCGATCCTAAGCCACAGTGCGGGCTAATTGATTTCCTGCGCGACAACTCCCATGTACGTGCCGAATATCGGAATGGCTTACTAACCAACGCACCCACTGGACAGAGATCAATTACATTACCCGACAATTCAGAGTCTACTGTTTTACCGACAAATGCAAGTATTTCTGCATGCTCACCACGCCCAGCCATACCAAGTTCCATAATCCCGGCAATTTCCTGACCAAACCGAACACAGCGCGTACAGTGTATGCACCGCGTCATATCTGTTGATATCAGCGGCCCCAGATTTTTGTTAACAACCACTCGCTTCGCTTCGGAATATCTTGACCCGCTCGAACCGTATCCTACAGCAAGATCTTGTAACTGACACTCACCGCCCTGATCACAAATAGGGCAATCAAGTGGATGATTAATCAACAAAAACTCCATCACTCCCTTTTGCGCGGCCACAGCTTGCTGAGAATGCGTATATACCTTCATTCCATCCATTACCGGTGTTGCACATGCGGGTAATGGTTTTGGCGCTTTTTCTACTTGCACCAGACACATACGACAATTGGCTGCAATGGATAATTTTTTGTGATAGCAGAAATGTGGAATGTATATACCAACCTGCTTTGCACCATCCATGATGGTGTTCCCCTTGGGCACAGATACCTGCTTACCGTCGATTTCTATATTGACCATCAGTTAAAATTCTTAGGTTAATTACGAACAATTAAATTAGCATGCTATTAATTATTAACTAATTAATAATTAAACCATACATTTCTTATGTTCTATATGGTGAACAAATTCGTCACGAAAATGTTGAATCATTGCACGTACTGGCATAGCTGCAGCATCACCCAAGGCGCAAATTGTCCGCCCCTGTATGTTGTCAGCAATATTATCCAGAAGATCAAGATCTTCTGGTCGTCCTTTACCATGCTCAATACGATTAACAATACGATAAAGCCAGCCAGTACCCTCTCGACAAGGTGTACATTGTCCACAGGATTCTTCATAGTAAAAATAAGACAGCCGTTCCAGTGCCCTTACCATACAAGTCGTTTCATCCATGATGATAACAGCACCTGAACCAAGCATCGATCCAGCTTTGGCGATGGAATCATAGTCCATATCTGTTTGCATCATGATATCACCAGGCAATACTGGCATTGATGATCCGCCAGGAATACATCCTTTCAGTTTTCGTCCTCCGCGCATGCCGCCGGCCAACTCCAATAACTTCGCAAAGGATGTACCGAGTGGTACTTCATAATTTCCTGGTTTATTAATATGGCCTGATACTGAAAATATTTTTGTACCACCGTTATTGGGCTTGCCAAGTTGCAGATATTTCTCTCCACTGTTACGAATTATCCAAGGAACTGAAGCAAATGTTTCTGTATTATTTATGGTAGTTGGCATTCCATAAAGACCATAATTAGCAGGAAAAGGCGGCTTAAAACGCGGCTGGCCTTTCTTACCTTCTATGGATTCGAGCAATGCAGTCTCTTCTCCACAGATATAAGCACCATATCCATGGTGATTATATAGTTGAAAACTAAATGATGAGCCCAGAATATTATCTCCGAGATAACCAGCCACTCGTGCTTCTTCCACAGCTTCTTCCATTCGCTCGTATGTTTCCCATATCTCTCCATGGATATAGTTATAGCCTGCTTTTACGCCCATCGCGTATGCTGCTATTATCATACCTTCAATCAGAATGTGGGGGTTATATCGTAAAATATCACGATCTTTAAAAGTTCCTGGCTCTCCTTCGTCTGAATTACAAACGATATACTTGTTACCTTCATAGCCTTTAGGCATGAAGCTCCATTTCAGTCCTGTGGGAAACCCTGCTCCACCGCGCCCACGAAGCGCAGATTTCTTAACCTCCTCTATGACTTCTTCTGGAGTTATTTTTTTTGTTAATATTTTTCTTAGCGCGGCATATCCTTCACGTTTTTCATAGCTTCTAAGGCGCCAATTCTCAGAGTCAGATGGATAGACTCCATTCATTAAAGTCTGCGGATACTGATTCATTCGCCCAGTTCCTCCAGCAATTTATCGATCATTTCTTCAGACATAAAGCTACACATACGTTTATTATTCACCAATAATACCGGTGCATCTCCACAAGCGCCAAAACACTCACCTTCTTTTAGAGTAAATTTACCATCTGGTGTTGTTTGATTAAATCCAATGCCTAATTTTTGTTTTAAATATTTCGCGCTATCAGTGCTACCCGATAAAGCACAAGGTAAATTTGTACATATCGTTATTTTGTACTTACCTGCTGGCTCCAGATTGTACATATTATAAAAAGTGGCTACCTCATAAACCGCGATTGGCGGCATACCCAAATATTCAGCGACAAAATTCATTGTCTCATTGGCTAACCAGCCTTTTTCTTCTTGCGCGATTGCGAGTGCTGACATAACAGCTGATTGTTTCCGGTCGACCGGATATTTAGCGATCTCACGATCTATTCTTTTAAGAGATTCAGCACTTAACATTGTTATCTATCTATCTCACCAAATACTATATCTTGCGTACCAATAATTGCGACTACATCTGAAATCATGTGCCCTCTGGACATTTCATCTAAGGCAGCCAAATGCGCAAAACCGGGCGCGCGTATTTTCAGTCGATATGGTTTATTGGCGCCATTAGATACCAGATATATACCGAATTCACCTTTGGGATGCTCAACCGCAACATAAGCCTCACCCGGAGGCACATGAAAACCCTCTGTAAACAACTTAAAATGATGAATCATTTCTTCCATATTTTGCTTCATCTCGACTCGAGATGGCGGTGCAACTTTATGATTATCAGTAATAATCGGACCTGGGTTCTTACGCAACCAATCGACACATTGCTTAATAATGCGATTTGATTGACGAAACTCTTCCATACGTATCAAATATCGATCATAACAATCGCCATTTACGCCAATAGGTATGTCGAAATCAAGACGATCGTAAACCTCATAAGGTTGTTTCTTCCTTAAATCCCATTCCACACCAGATCCGCGCAACATTGGACCAGTAAATCCTAATGCTTTAGCACGCTCAGGAGAGACAACACCAATATCAACCAAACGCTGCTTCCAGATCCTATTATCCGTCAACAAAGTCTCATATTCATCGACATAAATTGGAAAGCGATTGGTAAAATCCTCAATAAAATCTAATAAAGAACCTTCTCTATTTTCATTCCGTACACGAGTCTGTTTTTCGCTATGTATTTTTGAAGACTGGTACTTAGGCATGGAATCTGGCAAATCGCGGTACACCCCGCCAGGACGATAATAAGCAGCATGCATGCGAGCACCTGACACTGCCTCATAGCAATCCATCAAATCTTCTCTTTCGCGAAAAGCATACAAAAACATCGTCATAGCACCAACATCAAGCGCATGTGCACCAATCCAAAGCAAATGATTTAGAATACGAGTAATTTCATCAAACATTACGCGGATATATTGCGCTCTAATGGGCACTTCAATTTGCAACAACTTCTCTATGGCCATCACATAAGCATGCTCGTTGACCATCATGGAAACATAGTCTAACCGATCCATATAAGGGACTGATTGGATATATGTTTTATTTTCTGCCAATTTCTCAGTCGCACGATGCAACAAACCAATATGCGGATCTGCACGCCGAACAACTTCTCCGTCTAATTCCAGAACCAACCGAAGCACACCGTGAGCTGCCGGGTGCTGCGGTCCGAAATTCAAAGTGTAATTACGTATTTCAGCCATAAGTTACTTTTTGCTTGAAAACTCTTTAAAAAACACAATTCAAGGTGAGATCCTCAGGACTCACTATCCCCATAGTATTCCTCACGTATCACGAGCGGTGTTATCTCTCGCGGCTCAATACTAACAGGTTGATAAATCACGCGCTTCTGCTGTTCATCATAACGCATCTCCACATGACCAGTTATAGGAAAATCCTTCCGAAAGGGATTTCCGATAAACCCATAATCAGTCAATATACGACGCAAATCTGGGTGATCGGAAAAAACAATGCCATATAGATCAAATGCCTCCCGCTCGAACCAGTTAGCAGCGGGCCATACTTCGGTAACTGAATGCACCATAGGAAACTCATTATTCTCAGCAAAAACCCGGACACGTAACCTCTGATTTCGCTCAACTGATAGCAAATGATAAATTACTGCAAAGCGCCTATTTCTTAAATCGTACTTGATGGATAGATCATCACCATAAGTTAAATAATCTATCCCACACAAATCGATCAATGTATCGAACATAAGTGCCGAGTTATCCCGCAGTATTTTGCTTACATCCAGAACATCTTCGGCGTTTATTACGATAGTTAATTCATTTTGCTGCACCTGCAGATTAATCAACTTATTCTCTAGAGAACTCCGTAGTTCTGCAGCAAGGACTTCATATTGTGTAGTTGACATACTGATGATTTAGCGAGCGATTGTGTTAGTACGATTAATTTTATTCTGCAACTGAATGATCCCATACAATAAAGCTTCTGCTGTTGGCGGGCAACCAGGCACATATATATCAACCGGCACTATACGATCACATCCACGAACTACCGAGTAAGAATAATGATAGTAACCACCGCCATTCGCACATGATCCCATGGATATCACCCATCGAGGTTCCGCCATTTGATCATATACCTTACGTAAGGCAGGTGCCATTTTATTACATAATGTCCCGGCAACAATCATGACATCCGACTGCCGTGGACTTGGACGAAATACTATCCCAAAACGATCAAGATCATAACGGGAGGCTCCAGTTTCCATCATTTCAACCGCACAACATGCCAGTCCAAAGGTCATCGGCCACATGGAACCAGTTCGTCCCCAATTAATAATTGAATCTAGGCTAGTAGTAACAAAGCCTTTTTCAAGCGTCCCTTCTATACTCATAGCATTAATCCCACTCTAAAGCACCTTTCATCCATTCGTAAATAAATCCCACCACCAAGATGCTTAGAAAAACCATCATAGCCAGAAATCCAAATAACCCAATTTCATCCAGCACAATGGCCCACGGAAAAAGGAATGCGATCTCCAGATCAAATAAAATAAATAAAATTGCTACCAAATAGTATCGTACATCAAACTTCATTCGCGCATCTTCAAAAGCTTCGAACCCACACTCATAAGGCGAAAGTTTTTCACTATCTGGATTGCTAGGCGCGAGCAACCAACCGCAAAGCATGGGCACAACCCCTACTAAAAAACCAACAATAAGAAATAATAATATCGGAAAATAGTTTTCAAGCATTGTAAATTTATACACCAGAATTTAAATAGAATCACTAACTACAACATGGTGCCGACGGCGAGACTCGAACTCGCACAGCTTTCGCCACCGCCCCCTCAAGACGGCGTGTCTACCAATTCCACCACGTCGGCGGCAAAACTATGCTCTATCTCATCATTAAGCTTCTACACTAATTTCATCGTAGAAGTTACTCAGGTATTTTGTTAACTATTGAACTGCTCTCAGTCTCTGGTATATTGTAATCACGCTCTGAAACAGATGTTCCATCTACTTCCATCTCTGCAGCATTCTTAGATTCTTCAACACCATCCATGATACTCATTACACTTCCACTTGAAGTTTGATTCATCGAGAAATAAGTTAAACTCAGACTCGTGATAAAAAACATTGCTGCAACAAAGCTCGTAGCACGACTCAAGAAAGTAGCTGATCCACTTGCTCCAAACAAACTGCCTGCTGAACCACTGCCAAATGCAGCTCCCATATCTGCGCCCTTACCATGCTGCAATAATACCAAAACTATCAATAAAATCGCTAGCGAAACATGTGCGGTCCAAACCAAGATTTCCAACGTTATACTCCAAAAAATTTAATGACGTAATGCACGGCAAATTGCGATGAAATCATTTGCAATAAGCGAAGCACCTCCTATTAAGCCACCATCAATATCAGGCATAGCAAATAGTTCAGATGCATTATTGCCTTTAACGCTACCTCCGTAGAGAACAGTCAACTGATTCGCCACGTTCAAATTCTGCTTAGCTATTCCTTCCCTTATAAATGCATGCACATCTTGCGCCTGTTCTGGCGATGCAGTCTTACCTGTACCAATAGCCCATACTGGCTCATAAGCAACAACTGCTTTGTTAAGTGTCTCAATTCCTGCCAAATTAATGACCGACATTAATTGTTGCTCTATGACTTGCTCAGTAATCTTAGCCTCACGTTGCTCCATTGTCTCTCCAACACATAAAATCGGAGTTATCCCGGCATTTTGAGCTGCGACGTATTTTTCCGCAACCACGTGATTGTCTTCACCAAACAGCATTCTTCTTTCTGAATGCCCAACAATAACATATTGACACTGAAAATCACTCAACATGGATGCTGAAATTTCTCCTGTATACGCACCCTTTTCATACTGACTCACGTTCTGAGCACCCAATGCTATTTTCGTATTCTGTAATTGGCTTTGTACAGACGGCAGATAGAGGTAAGGCACACAAACTGCCACAAGATCTTCACCCAATCCATTTAATTCAGCAATTACCGCATCAAGCAACTGTTTATTATCAACTAAATTACCGTGCATCTTCCAGTTACCAGCAACCATCTTTTTACGCATCTTACTTCCAGCTCCAACTTTCCAAAATGGGCGATGCTACCCTTGATTCTTTATCAAGTCAATTTTGTGCATCAATAGCGCCCCTCATTAATACATTCACGTTTTACGCACGCTTTTACACTGATACAGCAAAACCAACTTTATCACCTATATACTTATCTCGACAATTATCTATAAGCTTCCTTTTAATTTATGCCTATTGAAAGTCAAGATTAATTATTTAGAGAATGCCGCCCATCAACCGAAACGGCCGGTAATATAATCTTCGGTTTGCTTATTCTTAGGCTTAATAAATATTGTATCTGTCACATTAAACTCGATTAACTCGCCTAGATACATATAAGCAGTGTAGTCTGATACTCTCGCTGCTTGCTGCATATTATGAGTCACTATAAGTATAGTCACTTTAGCCTTTAAATCGGTAATCAACTCTTCAATACTAGCCGTCGCTATCGGATCAAGGGCAGAAGTCGGCTCGTCAAATAGTAAAATCTCAGGATCCGTTGCTAATGCACGCGCAATGCAAAGTCTCTGTTGCTGCCCTCCTGAAAGATTAAAAGCAAGTTCATGTAAGCGATCTTTAACTTCATCCCACAACGCTGAATTACGCAAAGCTATCTCCACTTTTTCATCCAGAATTGCCCGTTGTTTAATCCCTCTTACGCGCAACCCATACGCTACATTTTCATAAATTGATTTAGGAAATGGATTAGGTTTCTGAAATACCATGCTTATCCTCATCCGCACTTCGATCGGGTCAACATTCGACGCTAAAATATTCACATCATCGGGATGCAAAATTATTTCGCCATCATAGCGATTACCCGGATACAAATCATGCATGCGATTAAAGCACCTCAAAAATGTCGATTTTCCACACCCAGATGGCCCAATTAGTGCTGTAATCTTCTTATCATGCAACACCATATCAATATTCTTGAGTGCATTAAATGCACCATAATGAAAACTGAGATTCTTTACTTCAGATTTATACTGAGCATATGCCGCAATTTCTTTCTGATCTATCTGCATTATTTCTTTACCACTTAATATTTTTCCGCATTCTGTAGCGTAAATAAATTGCCAAGCCATTCATAGCGAGCGTCATAACGACCAAGACTAATCCCGCTGCAGCCGCATTCAACTGAAAAGCTTCTTCAGGTCGAGACACCCAGTTAAACATTTGTATTGGCATTACAGTAAAAGGAGCAGTGAGCCATTCAAATGATATAAATGGAAATTCATCTTTTACTGGAGATGGGGGCAAGAAGGCGATAAACGTCAATGCTCCAATAGTGATAATTGGAGCTGTTTCACCAATCGCTCGAGCCAATCCTATGATAATTCCTGTTAAAATTCCTGCTGATGAGTATGGCAACAAATGATCCGAGACTGTTTGCCACTTAGTTGCGCCCAATGCATAAGCTGCTTCTCGTATTGTAACGGGAATTGATCGTATCGCCTCTCGTGTAGCCACAATAACAACGGGTAGAATCAATAACGCCAAAGCTAATCCTGCTGCCAAAACACTCTGCCCAAAACCTAATTGATACACAAACAATCCTAATGCAAGCAAACCATATATAATCGACGGAACCCCCGCCAAGTTGGTGACATTAATCTCGATGATCTCGGTCAGAAAATTCCGAGGAGCATATTCTTCTAGGTATATACCTGATCCTATTCCCAATGGTACCGCAGCCACTGCCGTTACAAGCATGACCAAAGTAGTGCCAACCCAAGCAGATAAAATTCCGGCAGACTCTGGATGTCGTGATGGAAATGATGTAAAAAATGCCCAAGATAAGCGAGGCAAACCATCAATTAGCATATGTGCAAATAAGGCCATAAAGGTCATTATGGCGATCATTAACGCAACTATACCAGTTATCATAAAAATCAAATCCCATCTTTTATGAAGGATAATGATTCTTCTAATTTCTTCGAGGCTCTTTACACTTCTCATTGCATGATTCCACAAGCAAACATCTTAAGGAACTATTGATATAACTCTTATCAGTCAAAATGCTAACATCCACATTGCTTCTGATCCATCAATAAATTTCCCGATAACGTTTGCGCAATAAATGTCCAATGATATTGAATACAAGTGTTATTAACAGCAAAGTCAATCCAGCAGCAAATATTGTCTGATAACCGATACTTCCATGCGGCAAATCTCCCAAACTAACTTGAACAATATAAGCTGTGATTGTCGCTGCGGGCTCCATTGGATTCCATGTTAAATTCGGTTGCATTCCTGCTGCAATTGCCACTACCATTGTTTCGCCAACGGCGCGCGATATCCCCAAAATATATGCAGCAGCTATACCAGAAAATGCTGCTGGCATAACTACACGAATTGCTGTCTGAAAACGCGTGGCGCCCATGGCGTAGGAGCCCTCTCGCAGATTCATTGGAACCGCGCGCATAGCATCCTCAGTCATTGAGCTCACATATGGGATGATCATTATTCCCATTACTAATCCAGCAGATAGTAAATTAAAGCCTGGCAATTCCGGAAAAATTATTTGCAATAATGGAGTTACAAATAATAATGCGAAATATCCGTAGACAACGGTTGGAACGCCACCTAATAACTCTAAAAAAGGTTTTGCAATTTCGCGCACCGTAAATGGCGCAAATTCGGAAAGATATATGGCAATTATGGTACCCATAGGGAGCGCAACCAGTAACGCAATCAAAGAACTAACTAGTGTTCCAGAGATTAGCGGCAATATCCCGTAGTGAGCATCATCAAATAGCGGCGTCCACTGCGTATCCGTTAAAAAATCCCAAATAGATACTTGGCGAAAAAAAACTATCGATTCCTTTAAAAGCATAGCGATGATTGCAAGCATAATTGCAACCGAAAGAATTGCTGACAAGAATAAAAAAGTTTCTATAAACCTTTCATGCAAATGCCGTCGAAAACTATATCCGAGTTTTCCAGCATACACCAATTTATTTTGTGACTCTTCTGCCACAGTGAAGCCCTTCTATAAGTTGAAGCATTATAGTAAGAGAGTTGTTAACTGATGAACAAAATTCAACTATTAATCAGAGTTAATCTGTAGCTAGCATTGATTTACTTCAGAACAATTTTATTAATGCAAATCACTTTACAAAGCACAGTTGCTTTTATGATTTCTAATAAAACCACCAGAATATAACCCTTTCTCTTTGAGATATTTTTAAAAGCTTTGCACTCTGGAGATTGTCAGCTCCAGAGCTTGGTCACCTACAAACAAAAATGCAGCAAGAAACGAATTATTCATCCTCATCCTCGTCCTCGTCATCACTTTCGTCATCATCACTACCATTATCTTCGCCTTCTTCTTCCTCATCATCCTCGTCGTCGTCTTCATCATCGTCGTAATCGTCGTCGTCGTCATCCTCCGGCTTTAACACCATCTTGCCCGCCGCCAGACTCGCATTCAGATCCGTCATCGGCGCTTCCTCATGCACCAGATTCTGATGACAATCTATACACGTC
>RRZU010697939.1_pt1 | contig 31820 bp, 29 predicted proteins | sample 2165561 | NCBI WGS metagenome assembly RRZU01 (sample SAMN10456909, study PRJNA506462) | wastewater metagenome | isolation source: wastewater sludge | place: USA: Moscow, Idaho | reverse complement strand
GGTCCAAGTGTTGCAACAATTTTTACGCGTTTGTTCATTTTGATAGAACTCCTTCTATAATTAAGTGGCTTTCACCAATATTTATGAACATCTCAAAAGAGAGGTGTTCTGATACTGCTTACGCAGTGAAGTTAACAAGTGGTTTAAAGAAAGATAATCTGGTGCTTATGATGAAATTTCTTTGTTAAGTTTGTACAAATCAAGGTTGGCTTTGTGAGGATTATTGACAACGATTTTACCATTATCAAGACTAAACAAAGCACCTTCTTCTGCTGTTCCTAAAATTGGGCTTTCAACCAATTTTTCGTTATGAATACCGACTGCAAGGCCACCACGACCTTCTTTAAGTAATTCTACAGCGCGGGCGCCCATCCATGATGCAAGAACACGGTCACGGGCAGTTGGTGTACCACCACGTTGGATATGACCCAAAGTACTAACACGAAGATCACTATCATCACCAGCAGCTTTAATTTTCTCTGCAAGTTCTGCACCGGTCATTACACCTTCTGCAAGGACGATGATATTATGGTTTTTACCATTTTTGTAGCCATTTTTGATTGATGCAACTAACTCATTCACATCGAAATCTTGTTCAGGGATGAGAATTTCATCAGCACCTGCACCGATACCAGCCCAAAGCGCGATATCTCCAGCGTGACGTCCCATCACTTCAACGATAAACGTGCGTTTATGTGAAGATGATGTATCACGGATTTTGTCAATCGCTTCGAGTGCTGTTGTCACAGCAGTATCAAACCCAATGGTATAGTCAGTTCCGACGATATCGTTATCAATCGTTCCTGGTAAACCAATAGCTGGGAAGCCATGCTCTGTTAAGCGCATCGCACCATGGTATGAACCATCGCCACCGATAACAACAACACCTTCGATACCATGTTTTTTAAGCTGTTCAATACCAGCAAGCTGACCTTCAAGCTCAGCAAATTCAGGAAAGCGCGCAGAGTACAAGAATGTGCCACCCTGTGAAATTTTTCCGCCAACTCCTCTACTTGCCAAAGGGAATATGTCGCCAGCAACCATACCAGCATAACCATAGTTAATACCGAATACTTCCATACCTTCGTAAATGGCTTTACGAACAACGGCACGAATAGCGGCATTCATACCAGGGGCGTCGCCACCACTGGTTAAAACGGCAATACGTTTCATTTGAATACTAATCCTCCAAAGTTTTTATCTTAATCATTATACCACGTTTAATCTTAATTTGTCAGTGCTAAATCAAAGAAAACGTTTTCTTTATTTACGCATTAAAAAAAGCGCTCATACGCTTTTCTTAATTCATATTATATCCGACCAGTCGCTAGTGCTTTGTACCACATTTGAAACTTAAGCCGAATAAACTTTTTCACCATTTAAATATGTAGCTGATAGTTCTAGATTTTCTTCAAGAACGATGAAATCGGCCGCAAAACCAGGTTTAATTCGCCCACATCTATCATCAATGCCAACTGACTTAGCTGGAATAAGCGTTGCCATCATCACAGCTTCTTCAGGTGATGCAATGCCCCATTCTACTACATTTTTAAGGCCATCTTTGAGTTTCAAGATAGAACCTGCTAGATTACCACCGTCCTTCAGACGTGCAGTACCATTTTCAACAATAACCGGATATTCACCTAACATATAGTCGCCATCAGGTTCCCCGCCGGCACGCATACAGTCAGTAATCAAGGCAACATGATCGTGTCCTTTTTGTTTCATTAAAATATCGCAAGCTTTTGGATGGACATGATGACCATCACAAATTAGTTCGGCATAAGTGTGTAGAATTTCATAGATAGCACCAACCATCCCAAGTTCACGATGCGTCAAGCCACGCATCCCGTTATAGGCGTGAACCCAGATGCTAGCACCTGCTTCTGCGCCACGTACAGCCTGTTCATAAGTCGCGTCAGAATGGCCTAAGGCAACTTTCGTACCAGTTGCTGTTACTTTAGAGATGAAATCTTCGACGCCATCACGTTCAGGGGCAACAGCGATTTTAAGTAACATCCCTTTAGCAGCTGCTTGCCATCCTTCGAATTCTTCGAAACTTGGATTACGCATATAGTCTGCGTTTTGCGCACCTTTGTATTTTTCAGTAAAATAAGGCCCCTCAAAGAAAATGCCTTGGATTTTAGCGCCAGAAGCTTCTGTGTAATGCTCGCCAATTGTCTCACAGATATCACGCAATTGTTCATAGCTTGCAGTCAAAGCAGTAGGTAAGAATGATGTGACACCAGTTGATAAAAGTGCATCACTCATCGTATGAACGATACCATCTTTGTTATTGTCCATGACATCAGCACCGGCATAACCATGCACGTGTGTGTCGACTAGTCCTGGTGCAATGAAATGACCGCTATAATCTAAAATTTCAGCATTTTCAGGCGCTTGCATCGTATGTTTACCAAATTTGCCATCTGCAGTAACTTCTAAAAAGCCACCGACTTTGACTTCATAAGGATAGAAAAATTTGTCCGCTTTGATATAGTAAGTTGTCATTGGCTTTACCTCGTTATTCTTTCTTTATACGCTCTCTTATCATTTTACACCTTTTTATTACCTTTGTCAAAAATGGTATAGTCCAATTTTGAGACAAAAAAAGCGAAATAAAATTTTACTCGCTTTTTCCTTTATTAGATAGTTCCAATAATTTTGTTTTGATTTCTTCTTCGAGTTGCGCCAACTCCACTTCACCTTGGCGTCGTTTGATGGCACCTTCACGTTGAATATTCATCGTTTCTTGAATCGTTTCAATTAAATTAGCCTGAGTCGTTTTAAGTGTCTCGATATCAACCACACCACGTTCATTTTCACGTGCTGCTTCGATAGATGACTGTTTCAACATCTCAGAGTTCTTTGTTAACAAGTCATTTGTCGTACTTGATACAATTCGTTGACTCGTTAAGGCATCTTTTTGTTTCAAGAGTGTAAGCGCAATAGCAACCTGATTTTTCCATAAAGGAATGGCGGTGTTAATTGACGTTTGAATCTTTTCAGCTAATTCTTGATTGGTATTTTGAATCATCCGAATTTGTGGTGCTTGTTGAATGGTGATTTGACGCGCTAACTTCAGATCATACTGACGTTTATCCAACCGATTTTTATAGCTTTCCAAATCAGAAATCTTTTGAACCGCAATGGCATTATCTGGTGTATTTTCAGCTTCAATTCTCGCTTGAGGAATGATCGTTTCATCAAGTTCCTTGATTTTCAACTCTGCACCCGCAATATAGACATTAAGGGCATGGAAATAGTCCAAATTTTCAGCATAAAGTGTCTCTAATGTTTTATTATCATCTAATAAACCCTTGTACTCATGCGTTAACTTGATTGAAATTTTGTCAATACCAGCACCCAATTTTTGATATTTTTGTGTGATTTCAAAAATTGATTTTTTGACCTTGCCAAACATCTTCTTGAAAAAGCCAGGATCTTCTGCCACAAGGTCATTAGGATTCGACTCTTGGAGTTGATACATTAAATCAGTCAGTGCTGTCCCTACTTCACCTAAATCTTTAGCTTGGACCTTATTCAAAACAGACTGTGAAAAATCACCAATTTTTTTTTGTGCAAGCGAGCCATACTCAATCACGGATTGGGAATTATTTTCATCAAGAGACTTAGATAACTCTTTTGCTTTCCCTAATTCTTCTTGTGAAAGTGTCGTAACAGCGTTTTCTGTAGTTGTACTTTGTGTGATTGGATTTTCTAGTGTGATGGATTGGTCAGCGGTCATTAAATCATCCAGAATATCATTAGCCATTTTCTACCTCGTTTTTTATATTTTCAATATCATCAGATATCTCTAGTTCATACGTTTTCGCAATTTTTTCAGACAACTTTCGAATTACTTTTTGACTCTCTATCTTTAAATTTTGGTCAAGTTTATCAACACTTTTGACATCATCATAAGTTTCTGTCAACTCAACCATTGTTGGTAGTTGTTTATAGAGAAAATCATGATTGGTAAGCGCCATTTTTGGACGTTTAACGATGAGTTGAAATAGTTTTTTAGCGCTCTTCAAACCGCCCGTTACATTTTCAATGATTTGTAACTCAGAATCATGCTTAACGGCAGTTTCCCAAGACTTGATTTGAATTTTAGCATCCTGCATGGTCTCACGAAAAATAGTGATGTCTTGATCAGACAACCCTTTTTCATGATAAGTTTCAATTAAATTTGGATTTTTTTTACTTTTTTTATAATCATGTATTAACCACAAAATGAGTACCACCACTATTATTATCAATATTGTTATGTATTTCATAATACTATTTTAGCACATTTTTTCCTGCAATTCTCAGTCTAGAGTATGATTTTTGCATAGGAATATGCTAAAATGAAAAGGAATACAATTGGAGGTATTATGACTCAAAAGAAAATTGCCGTCTTAGGTCCTGGTTCATGGGGAACTGCACTATCACAAGTTCTCAATGATAATGGTCATGAAGTACGGATTTGGGGAAATGTTCCTGAACAGATTACTGAAATCAATGAAAAACATACCAATACACGTTACTTTAGTGATGTTGTCTTAGACGATAAAATCACAGGTTACGATAACTTGTCTACTGCCCTTGCGGATGTTGATGCGATACTGTTCGTTGTCCCAACCAAAGTCACTCGGCTCGTTGCCAAACAAGTTGCTGATGTTTTGGATCACAAAGTCGTTGTTATGCACGCTTCCAAAGGTTTGGAGCAAGGCACACACGAGCGCATCTCTACGATCTTGGAAGAAGAAATCCCCGCTGACTTGCGTTCAGAAGTTGTTGTCGTTTCTGGTCCTTCTCATGCTGAAGAAACCATTGTCCGTGATTTAACCTTGATCACCGCTGCTTCTAAAAACCTTGAGGATGCCAAATATGTTCAAGAACTTTTTAGCAACGACTATTTCAGACTATATACGAATAATGATGTCATCGGTGTAGAGACAGCGGCTGCTTTAAAAAACGTTATCGCAGTCGGCGCAGGCGCCTTACACGGTCTCGGGTTTGGTGATAATGCCAAAGCAGCGATTATTACCCGTGGGCTTGCCGAAATTACACGTCTCGGTGTGGCCATGGGTGCTAATCCTATGACCTATATCGGTTTATCAGGTGTTGGTGATTTGATTGTTACGGGCACCTCGGTTCACTCTCGAAACTGGCGTGCTGGTGATGCCTTAGGCCGTGGTGAAAAACTCGCGGATATCGAAGCCAACATGGGCATGGTCATCGAGGGTGTGTCAACAACAAAAGTTGCGCATGAGTTAGCTGAGATGCTTTCTGTCAACATGCCAATCGTTGACACCATTTATAATGTGATTTATCAAGATGCGGATATTCGGGAAAGTATTATCAAATTGATGCGCCGTGAAGGTCGTCCCGAGAATGAATATATTATAGAGATTAAAGGATTGAATTAAGATGAAAGATGATTGTTTAAGTAAAAAAGTGCGTAAAGCTGTAATCCCAGCTGCTGGGCTCGGCACCCGTTTTTTACCAGCTACAAAAGCACTCGCAAAAGAAATGTTACCAATTGTAGATAAGCCAACGATCCAATTTATCGTTGAGGAAGCCCTCAAATCTGGTATTGAAGATATTTTGATTGTCACTGGAAAAGCGAAACGTCCTATTGAAGATCATTTTGACTCGAATATCGAACTTGAAATGGCGCTTAAGGAAAAAGGCAAGGATGATTTGTTGAAACTCGTTGAAGAAACGACAGATATCAACTTGCACTTCATCCGTCAAAGCCATCCCAAAGGTTTGGGACATGCCGTCTTGCAAGCCAAATCATTTATCGGTGAAGAACCATTTGTCGTTATGCTTGGTGATGATTTGATGGAATCAGAATTACCATTAACGAAACAACTTATCAATGATTTCGAAACAACGCATGCGTCAACTATCGCTGTCATGAAAGTACCGCATCAAGATGTTGATAAATACGGTGTGATTGCACCTGAAGGTGAAGTCGAAAAAGGTCTCTATAATGTCGCTAATTTCGTTGAAAAACCAGCTGTTGCTGATGCACCAAGTGATTTGGCAATCATCGGTCGTTATCTCTTAACACCTGAAATCTTTAGTATCTTAGAAAATCAAACACCTGGTGCTGGTAATGAGATTCAATTAACAGATGCCATTGAGACACTTAACAAAACACAACGCGTCTTTGCTCGCGAATTTACTGGTCGACGTTATGATGTCGGAGATAAATTTGGTTTTGTTGAAACGACGATTGAATATGGCCTCAGCCATCCGCAAATCAAGCAAGACTTACATGATTACATCATCAAAAAAGGTAAAGAACTTGAAAAAGCTGATCAAGCCGCAACTAAAACTACTACAGCTAAAAAATAAGTGTGAAACGTTCTGATACTGGAACGTTTTTCTGATTTTCTTGCGATAATAGGTTAAAAGTAGCTTTTATTTAATCTTTTCAAGCAAAAATGCCCCAAAAATGATAAAATATGATAATGAATACAACTAAGGGCAAGCTGCAAAACATCTTGACTTCAATCAAAACTTTACGGATGAAACCGTTAGATTTTATACTCGTTATTTGTTTAATGGTAGCAAGTTTTACGCCTTTTCTATTATTAGGGGGCGAACATGGTACCAGCCGACAGGCACAATTGCGAGTGAACAGTCAGGTTATTAAAACCTTTGATTTAACGAAAGATCAAACCTACACCTATCAAGATGCCGACGGTGATATTAACAAAATAGAGGTCCGAGATGGTCGTATCGCCATCGTTTATGCCAATTGCGGCGATCAAATCTGTGTCAGAAAAGGCTTTATCAATCAAACTGGACAGACGATCGTTTGTCTCCCTCATAAACTTGTCATTGAGGTCATGCCATCAGGTAATGATGACGAAAATAGGATAATAGATTATTAATGAACCTAGAATATTTACATCGACTTGTCTATATCGCTTTACTAACAGCGACAGCGACCATTATTGGGATTGTTGAATCCTTATTACCTTCACCTTTTGCTTTTGCACCAGGTGCTAAATTTGGCTTTGCCAATCTGATTGTTTTAATGGCCATTTTTACACTGAAAAAATCTGATGTTATCATTCTAATGGTACTCAAACTTTTACTCACTGCCCTTTTTACCGGCTTCTCTGTCTTTCTCTATAGCATGGCTGGTGGTTTTCTATCGCTACTTGCGATGTATCTTGTCAAACTTTTAGGCCCAAGGCTTGTCAGTTTGATTGGTATTTCTCTAGTCGGTGGCTTTTTCCATAATGTTGGGCAACTATTAATGGCAACTTGGATCGCCCAGACACCCGCTGTCTTACTTTATCTGCCATGGCTCGCCTTTTTCGGTCTCTTAGCTGGCTTTTTCATCGGTATAGCAGGTAATTCGTTACTTTATAAAATTAAACCTCTCAATGCTTTATTGATAAAAGAAAATAAAACTTGGATGACACACACATGACCTTTTGGACACCTTATCCCCATCTTTCAAATCAGCTTGAACAGGTACAGTACATTATGACTACTGCCATTCATGTCAAAAATCCGCAAACACAAGCAGCCATTTTAAATTTATTTGCGTCTGGTGGCAAGCGGCTTCGCCCTGCCTATCTCTTGTTATTCTCTGAATTCACTGACCTTGAACCAGATAAAAGAATTGCACTAGCCAGTTCCATCGAAATGCTACATACTGCTACCTTGATCCATGATGATGTGATTGACCAAGCTGAAACACGCCGTGGCGTGCCAACGATTTCTCATCTTTATGGACCAGAAATCGCGGTTTATGCAGGTGACTATCTTTTTATTGCTGTTTTTAGATTGATGATTCAACATGCCTTAGACTTGTCAAATTTATCTCAGCGTGTTGAGGCCATGGAAAAATTGCTCAATGGCGAACTGGGCCAAATGAATCTGAAATTTAATACAGAGCAGACGATTTCTGATTATATTGATAATATTTCAGGATAAACCGCAGAATTATTTGCGCAGGCTTGTGCTGTTGCGCCATTTGCTGACGGTAACTACAGATTAGCACAATTAGCCTATGATATTGGTCTCAATATCGGGATTGCTTTTCAAATTATGGATGACTATCTTGATTACACTGCAGATAGCGAGACGCTTGGTAAGCCTGTTCTTGCAGACATGCAACAAGGTATTTATTCTGCGCCTGTTCTATTCGCCTTAGGTGCAGATACTCGGGTAGCTGAGTGTTTAAAACAAGAAGATTTTGATACAGTCTTTAAAATCATTCAGCAAACTGAGGCGCTTCAAAAAACATACGATTTAGCACGTCAATATACGACAACAGCGCTCAAACTTATCAATAAATTACCCAATACCCCTGTCAAATCTGATATCCGTCAGATTACTGAAGAACTTTTAGAAAGACAACTATGACCCCTGAAGACTTTTATAGCTCGCTTGAGACCTTTAATATCCAGTTATCTGATTTACAGAAATCACAGTTTAAGATTTATTTTAACTTCTTGGTTACTGAGAATGAAAAAATTAACTTAACTGCGATTACTGAAGAAAATGAAGTTTATCTCAAACATTTTTACGATTCTATTGCACCGATATTATATAATGTAATTGATAACTCACCAGTTAACTTATTAGATATTGGTGCTGGTGCTGGATTTCCTAGCTTTCCAATGAAGATTATCTACCCTGACTTACAGGTGACAATCATTGATTCTTTAAATAAGCGAATTAAATTCTTGACTACTCTGTCTGACAAACTCGGTTTTGATCCAGCTTCCATTACTTTATTACATGGTCGAGCAGAAGATTTTGGTCAAAATCCAATTTACAGAGGTCAGTTTGACTACGTTACTGCTCGCGCCGTGGCGCGCCTCAACGTTTTGGCAGAATTGACACTACCATTTTTAAGAAAAGATGGTAAGCTTCTATCTTTAAAGGCCAGTCAAATGCTAGATGAAATTTCAGAAGGAAAGCACGCTATCGCGATTTTGGGTGGTAAGTTAGGCGATACACTGGATTATGCTTTGCCAAATGGAGACGAACGTCATTTGGTCATTGTAGAAAAGAAAAAAGAGACGCCTAAGAAATTTCCACGTAAAGCAGGCACGCCAAATAAGAAACCACTTTGACGCTGTCTTAAAACTAAAAGCGATAGATTGATTCATAAAGCGTGTTCACATTGACTGTGCTACGCTTTTTTTCATATTTCGCAATTGCAATTACTATCAAAACTGTAAGTTTCAAGTCTCTTTTGTAAGATTCAGTTAACATATTTTTGATATAATCATTTTAACTTTACTTTATCCATTCAAAAAATAGTAGCAATTTACCAAAATACTTGTTAAAATAGTGAAGTGACAATTTCAAAACAGGAGAATTAATAAATGATTAAATATATTCATAATTTGCCACAACATAAGGCATGGCCTGTCATCAAATTTATTTTGCAAAGCTTATTCTATTTTATGATCATCATCGCCTTGCTTTATTTGTTTAACTATTCCGGAAAAGGACAAGGCCACTTTATTTATAATGAATTCTAATCACAAGGAAAGAAGATTACCTATGCGCGTTTCAGACTTTATCGCAACACTTAATCACCATGCAAAAGAAATTCCCACTGCACCTGCTTATGATTTATTGGGACAAACCTATACTTACCAAAAACTCAAGCAAGACTCAGATACGATTGCAGCTTACATTGATAGCTTAAACCTACCTGAGAAAAGTCCAGTGATGGTTTTCGGAGGGCAAGAATACGAAATGCTTGCAACCTTTGTTGGCTTGACAAAGTCTGGACATGCTTACATTCCTGTGGACGTCAATTCAGCTAATGAACGGTTGACAAATATTGTCGAGATTGCTGAACCGAGTGCGGTGATTACGATTACTCCGTTACCGATTGAGATTCCAGGAATTCCAGTCGTGACACCTGAACAATTGGCCACTGTCCTTGCCCAACCATCAGAGTATGAGCTGACACATCCTGTTATTGGTGATGAGACTTATTACATTATCTTTACCTCTGGCACTACCGGCAAACCTAAAGGTGTCCAAATTTCACATACGAATCTCTTGTCCTTTGTTAACTGGACACTTACTTCAAGTGAATTTGACTTACCACCACATGCTAAAATTTTGTCACAAGCACCGTATTCTTTTGATTTGTCAGTAATGTCTTGGGCACCAGCGTTAGCTGCTGGTGGCTGTCTCTATGCTCTACCTAAAGAAAAAACAGAGAATTTCAAAGATTTATTTGCTGTTTTACCAACTTTACCGATTCAAGTTTGGGTATCAACACCTTCCTTTGCTGATATGGTCTTACTTTCAGAAGATTTTTCATCTGAAAAGATGCCTAGCTTAACTCACTTTTATTTCTGTGGTGAGGAGTTAACCATTGGTACTGCTAGTAAATTACGCCAACGCTTTCCTAAAGCCAAAATTTTGAATACTTTTGGGCCTACTGAAAGTACCGTTGCTTTCTCTGCTGTGACCATTACAGATGAGATGATTGATAAATCAGATCGTCTGCCTATTGGTTATATCAAAGCTGACTCTCCGACTTTTATTCTCAATGAAGCCGGAGACATTCTGAGTGCTGGAGAACAGGGCGAAATTATCGTGACTGGGCCTGCTGTTTCTAAAGGTTATATCAATAATCCTGAAAAAACAGAGCAATCTTTCTTTGAACTAAAAGGTCAAAAAGCTTATCATACTGGCGATTTAGGCTTACTTGATGAGACAGGAATGCTACATTATCGAGGTCGTATGGACTTCCAAATTAAGCTTAATGGTTATCGGATTGAGTTAGAGGAAGTTGCGCATGTCTTGAACCTCTCTCAATATGTTGCTTCTGCTGTGGCTGTACCACGTTATAACGATCAGCATAAAGTCCATCAGCTTTTGGCTTATATCGTGCTGAAACCTGGTGCGCGTGATCAATTTGAACGTGATTTACATTTGACGAAAGCCATCAAAGCCGAACTTGAAAATGATATGATGTCTTACATGATGCCATCACGTTTTATTTATCGAGAATCTTTGCCGATTACTCCAAATGGTAAAATTGATATCAAAGCTTTGATTGCTGAGGTGAATAGCCAATGAGCGGTCTGTTACAATTTTTACCCAATTGGCAACCTTACGGGACACCAAAATATTTCGGGATCCTAATATTAGCCCTGCTACCGATTATCATCGCACTGTTTTTCCGTCGCAGGCTCCAGATTTACGAGAGTTTTGTCTCAATTGCTTTTATCACTTTAATGTTTGGTGGGTCAAAATATCAACAGTTCTTTGCCCTAGTTTTCTATCTTGTCTGGCAAACGTTAATTGTTTTTGCTTATCAAACCTATCGCCAAAAAGCGGATAACAAATGGGTCTTCTATATCAGTATATTAGTTGCCCTACTACCATTGATTATCGTTAAAGTTACGCCTGCTGTACTTGGTGTTGATTCATTACTCGGTTTTCTTGGTATTTCTTACCTCACGTTTAGATCTGTTGCCATGATTATGGAATTGCGTGATGGTGAATTAAAAACTGTCACTTTTTGGTCATTCTTTCGTTTTATGATTTTCATGCCAACGATTTCATCTGGTCCGATTGATCGCTTTCGTCGATTTAACGAAGACTATCTCACTCCGCCTAGTCGTGAAGATTATTTAGCTATGATTGAAAAGGCTGTTTGGTCTATCATGTTAGGGGCTTTTTACAAATTCATCATGGCACATCTATTTGGCGAAGTGCTCTTGCCTCAGTTTAAACATATTGCGCTTCATGCGGGTGGTATCTTTAATTGGCAAACACTTTTGGTGATGTATGCCTATGGCCTGTATTTATTCTTTGACTTTGCAGGCTACTCTTTATTTGCGATCGGTATTTCCTATTTGATGGGGATTAAAACACCTGTTAACTTTAATAAGCCCTTCATCGCAAGAGATTTGAAAGATTTCTGGAATCGTTGGCATATGTCTTTGAGTTTCTGGTTTAGAGATTTTGTTTTCATGAGACTTGTCTACGTCATGATGAAGCACAAAATCTTTAAAAATAGAAATACAACCTCAAGCGTGGCTTACTTGTTAAACATGACCATCATGGGCTTCTGGCATGGCGTGACTTGGTATTATGTTGCTTACGGCATCTTCCATGGTGTTGGTTTAATTATCAACGACTGGTGGGTACGTCGCAAGAAAACGATTAATAAAACACGCAAAAAAAATGGGCAACCACTTTTACCTGACAATAAATGGACACATGCACTTGGTATCTTGATTACATTCAATGTTGTCATGGTGAGTCTATTACTCTTCTCAGGATTTTTAGACCAACTCTGGTTCCACCACTTCCCAAAATGATAGTTACAGTTTCGCCTATCATATGATAGCCTTCTGACTTGATTTCACAACTTTACTTTATAGGAGAATTTAAAAATGGATGTTCAAACAACAGTCATTGATATAATTGACAACTTATTTATGGAAGATATTTCTGATATGATGGACGAGGACCTTTTCGATGCGGGTGTACTGGACTCAATGGGAACAGTTGAACTCGTTATTGAGCTAGAAGAAAAATTCAATATCAAAATTCCAGTTTCTGATATGGGACGAGACGACTGGAATACAGGTAATAAAATCGTTCAAGGTGTAAAGGATTTACAAAATGCTTAAACCACTTTGGCTGATTTTAGGGCCACTCCTCGTCGCCTTCATCGGATTATTTGCCTTGCTCTTACTTGCACCTGAAAGAACATCACATCATTTATCAGATGAAAAACGTGCAGCTACCGCTTTAACGCCAACCGTATTCAAAAATGCTGCCTTAAAAAAAGAGGCGCTTTCTGACCCTAATCATCGGTTTGTTCCCTTTTTTGGTTCAAGTGAATGGCGCCGTCTGGATGAAATGCACCCCTCTATCTTATCAGAGGCTTATAAGCGAGACTATACCCCGTTTTTACTCGGCTTAAAAGGGGCAGAATCATTGACCCATTATTTCGGCATGCAGCAAATTCGACCTCAACTAACTGCCAAGCAAGCTGTTTTTGTTATTTCCCCACAGTGGTTTGTCAAGGATGGACAAGTATCTGGCGCTTTTAACGCTTACTACGCCAGTGATCAAGGGTATAATTTCTTAAAATATTCGACTGGTTCTGATGAAGATAAATATGCCGCTAAACGTTTTCTAGATTTGATGCCTGAAAGCCCAATTAATCATTTCATGAAAAAAATTGCCGATGGCAAACACCTATCGACAATGGACAAATGGCAGATCAAATTAGCGCAGCGTTTAGTCAGTCGAGAAGATAATTTATTTGCATGCATGCAGTTTGGCGATAATTATCAGGATAAAGTGGTGCCCCGTGCTAGCAAACTACCTCAACATTATAATTTACAAAACTTACATACACAGGCAGAGCAGCTTGGTCAAGCACATACTAACAATAACGAGTTCGGTATTTTGAACAGCTTTAACTCTCAACGTATCGAACATAAACTAGGTAAGTTAAAAGATAGTCAGACTAACTTTTCATACCTTAAGTCACCAGAGTATAATGACTTTCAACTCATTCTGAGTGAGTTTGCTAAAAATCAGACAGATGTGATGTTCGTCATTCCACCTGTCAATGAAAAATGGCAAGCCTATACTGGTTTGAGCCCTGAAATGTATGCTAAAACAGTTGAAAAGATTCGTTACCAACTGACTTCGCAAGGCTTTAATCAAATCGCTGACCTGTCTAAACAAGGTGGCGAACCCTACTTTATGCAAGATACCATCCATCTAGGCTGGAATGGTTGGTTGGCGTTTGATAAAGCTGTCAATGCTTTCCTAACCACTAAGCAACCAACACCTAATTATTACTTAAATGAACACTTCTTTACGCGTGAGTGGGCTGAGCAAGAATAAAGATATGGTATGAAGCCAAACTAAACAAAAAAAGTTATTTATTAACCATCACTGATGGAAAATAGATAACTTTTTTTGGAAGTTCAAGATAATCATCAAAAATTTGCGCATTGGTGTATTTTAACACTGCTATTAATCTTCATACCCATGTGGATGATTTTGATGCCATGTCCAGGCATTTTTAATGATATCTGCTAGTTTTTCTGTAGGAGTCCACGCGAGGATTTTCTGAGCTTTACTGCTATCTGCTATCAAGGCATCTGGATCGCCAATACGTCGTGGGCCGATTTCTGACGCAATGGCTTGACCTGTTACTTGGCGAGCTGTTTCCAAGACTTGTAAGTTAGAATAGCCTGTTTTCGTCCCTAAATTAAAGGCATCAGATTGACCACCTGCTTTAAGATACTCAAGCGATTTGATATGGGCATCAATCAAATCTGTCATACCGATATAATCACGGACACAAGTTCCGTCTTCTGTTTGATAATCATCGCCATAGATCATGATTTTATCGCGTTGACCGAGGGCAACTTGCAAGATAATTGGAATCAAATGTGTTTCGTTTTTATGGGCTTCTCCAATAGAACCGTCATGTTTAGCACCAGCTACATTGAAATAACGCAGAGCAACATAAGTCATATCTGTCGCAGCAGCTTGCCAAGCCATCATTTTTTCCATGATGAGCTTGCTTTCACCATAAGGATTGATAGGATTTTGAGGTGTTTTCTCAGTGATTGGCATTTCTTCTGGAATACCAAATGTTGCTGCTGTACTTGAGAAAACGATATGTTTAACATCAAAATCTTGCATCACGTCTAGTAATGTCATAGCCCCGCCAACATTATTTTCAAAGTACATGAGTGGTTTTGACATCGACTCACTAACTAAAGAATAGGCACAAAAATGCATGACCCCTTCGATGTTTTTCTCTTGAGTGAAAACGTCTGTCAAGAAAGCTTTGTCACGGATATCTCCTTGGTAAAATCGTGCCTTGTCTGCTACTGCTGCACGATGCCCAGTTGACAAATTATCAACGACTGCAACATCGTAACCACGTGCAAGAAATTCATCTGTTGCATGACTGCCAATATATCCAGCACCACCTAAAATCAAAACCGTCATGTTTCATCCTCAATTCTACTTTTTAGTATACGTTTACTAAACATTATAACATAAAATGTTTTCATTTTCAATAACATCTACTACATAAAATACGACTCCCTTAATGATATCCTACCATTGCCCGTATTATATCATAAAAGTGTGATTTTTTCGTCATTGAGAGTGATCTCGAAAGCGTAAGTTTTAGCATTGGCGGTTAAGACGGCAACATTTTCTTTGGCTGCATCAAAGCGTGTAATCACAATCTCATTGTCACTCGGTGTCACAATTTCAATCCCGCCATCAAGGTCAAAAGCCTGCGCTGTGTTACGGAATGTCAACAGATTCAGTAATTTTTGAACGACCGGACGTTTGAGTTCTGTTTTAACTTCCTCGACATCATAATAATGGCGGTTAATATTACGGCCTTCCTTTGAAGACTCAAGTAAGTCTAGATCGTTTTTCCCTGCTAATAGGCCAACGTAGTACACTTGAGGAATGCCAGGTGCAAAGACTTGGAAAGCACGTGCTAACAAGTAAGCATCATCATTGTCACCTAAAGCTGAATAGTAAGTCGAATTAATTTGATAAATATCCAGATTATTATAGGCTTCCGATGAGAATATTTTCTTGACGTTAGCACCGACCTTATAGAGTTGCTCAGAAGTATACAGGGTTTCTTCATCAGTAAGAATATCCTTAGCATCAACAACACCAATCCCATCATGGGTATCAAGGGTTGTAAACTGCTTCATAGGAGACATCTTTAACCATTTGGCCAATTGCTTGGTTTGACCAGAGTAGAGTGTATAAAGACTAACCATTGGCAAGGCAAAATCATAGATATAAAAATTATGATCAGCAATTTTATGTTGAATACTATAGTGTTCATGAATTTCAGGCAGAATTTCACAACCTTTTGCAATCGTGATCTCTCTTACATCATTAAGCAAGTTCCAAATTTCTGGTTCAACAAAGAAATCATTAGTGTCTAACTTCTTAATCGCATAAGCAAAAGCATCTAAACGAACGATATCACATCCATGGTCAATCAATTGCTCCAGAGTATCTTTAATGAATTTCCGGGTGATATCTTGTGTGACGTCGAGATCAATCTGTTCTTCTCCGAAGGTATTCCAGACCAATTCGGTCGTCCCATCCGCAAAGGTCACTTCTTGGAATGGCGCCTTATCTTTCCGTTTATAAATGAGATCAATGTCTGCCTGTGTTGGTCGATTTTCCGGCCAAAAATTTTGATTACGTAAAAAGAGATTAGCAAAGTCGGATTCATCTTTCTTGTCCTTAAAATCAATGAATTCTGGACTCTGACGCGACAAATGATTGATCATAAAGTCAAACATCAAGTAATAATGCTCGCCAATGGCTTCGACATCTGCCCAATCACCAAAAGCGCTGTCTACTTGCCGATAATCTTGCGGTGCGAACCCACGGTCACCTGTGGATGGAAAGAATGGCAGTAAATGGACACCTCCCACTGCACCTTCCAAATCTTCGGCTAGGATCTTCTGGAGGTCCTTTAGATTTTTACCAAGGCTATCTACGTAAGTAATTAACATGACTTTATTTTGAATAGGCATATTTTTCTCCTTTTGACTTTTTGTCAATCGTTTGATAATCGTATTATATCAAAACGCTTACTTGATGTAAACGTTTTCTTTGAAGTTTTATTTCACCGCACCGTTACTCATACCTGAGATGATACTCTTTTGGAAAAAGAGATAAACAATAGTAATCGTAACGATTCCGATGATATAAGAGGCAAAACTTGGACCAAAATCACTCATATATTGCCCCTGATAATTGTACTGGAACAAAGGTAATGTCCAAAATGAATCGTCTCGGTTAAGAATGAGCAATGGCAAGAGAAAGTCATTCCAAATCCATAAAGCATTGAGAATTAAAGTCGTTGCGTGCATGGGTTTCATCAGGGGAAAAGCAACTTTGATAAACATAGTCATCTTATTAGCACCATCAATCTCTGCTGCTTCATCCAAACTTTCAGGAATTGATAACTTAATATAACCGACATACAAGAATAGGGTTTGTGGAATGGCGTAAGTCAGATAGAGGAGCATCAGACCTGGCAGATTCATCAAGCCCATGGCTGTCATCTGATTAGTAATCGGCAGCATGATCACTTGGAAAGGAACAAAAATGCCAAGAATCAAAAGTGAATACATGATGGTAAAAGCTGTTTTGCGGCCAATATTACGTGCAATGGAGAAAGCTGCCATTGGCACGACTAAAATAATCATGATGATCGATACAACAGAGATAATAACTGAATTTAAGAAATATTTACCAATACCGTCTTCAATCAAACGCGTATAGTTTTCCATGGTAAAGGGTTTCGGTAAACTAAAGAAATGTTGCATAATTTGCGGTGTATCTTTAAATGAGCTGACCACTGTTAAGTAAATGGGAACCAATATTAGAATGGCACCTACAATGAGTAACAGTAAATGTGGTAATTTATTTTCTTTATTTTTCATTTTCCCACCTCTTTAGACTTCAAACTTCTTAGAAACAGCTTGTTGAATTAATGAAATCACAACAATGATGATAAATAAGACTACTGCAAGTGCATTGGCATAGCCGAAGCTATTATTTTTGAAGGCTGTGTTATAGACTAACATTCCTAATGTGGCAGTCATGTCATTAGGCCCACCACCTGTCAGAACAAATATATTATCAAAAGCTGTCAAACCACCTTTTAAAGCTAAAATAAAGACCATGGAGATAGATGGGATTAAGAAAGGAATTTCAATACTTTTGAAAATTTGTCTTTTGCTTGCCCCATCAATGGCTGCTGCTTCCAAAATCTCTTGCGGAATACTTTGCAAACCAGCTAGAAAGATAATCGTAGGTGTCGCTACACCCTGCCATAAAGCGACAAATAATACGGCGTAGACAACTGTCTTTGGATTTGAGAGTAGATTCTCTTTTAAAAACTCGATATGTAATGTTTCGCCAATTAAGGGAATGCCGTAAGCGAAAATTTGTTTGAAAATCATACCAATTGTAACGGTTGCAATAACTGCTGGAAAAAAGAACACGCCACGAAAGAAATTTGATGTTTTAAGTTTCGCATTCAGGGCGCGTGCTACTAAAATACCAATGGTGACTTGACCTAGGATCATACCAATCGTGAAAATAATGGTAAACTTAATTGTTTTAATAAATTTTGGATCACTGAAAATAGCTGTATAATTTTTAAAACCGATATAATCATAATTGTCTGTTAAGCCAGTCCAGTTGGTAAAAGAGAAGATAACGCCACGGATCGTCGGCAAATAAAAGAAAATCACTTGCAGAATAATTGGAATCAAGAGGAAGAGATATCCCCAATATTTACTGATAAATTTGTCTTTCATAACGAGAATTCCTTTTCTAAATTTGATCTAATTTATGAACTTTAGCCTGAACGCCTATCGCATATGCGTTCAGAAAAAATTCACAAATCAGAAATCAAGCTTACTTCATTGCGTCAAAGAAGACGTTGAGATCTTTGGCCATGGCGTCAGCATTACCAGTACGTGCATAATTTGCTGTCAAGGTATGGAAATCAGCTTCACTGTCCCACTTAGATTGTAACCAAACGAATTGTTTATCTGTAAAGGTTAAACGTGTGATTCCTTCAATTTCTGGTGTTTTGCCTTCTGTTTGAACACCTTTGACAGCTGTTGGTTCACCATTGACATCGTAGTATTTTTGGAAAACTTTAGCCGTTGAGAAATATTTAACAAATTTTTCTGCTGCTGCTTTGTTTTTAGACGTGCTAGAAATTGAAAGTGCCATATCTGCAGCACCAACACTCATCGCATCAGCTTCTGTTTTACCTGGGTAAGCAAATGACCGAATTTCAAAATTTGGCTTTTGTTGTTGGACAGCTGAAAGTGCCCAAATCCCTTGTGGCAAGATTAGTGATTTACCTGTTGCAAAAGCTGCAATCGCATCATCATAAGTGGCGCCATCAGCACCTTTTTGACCATTACCTTTGAGAATATCAAGTTGTTTGGCAACTGCTTGAAAATCTGGATTTGATGTCTTAATGGCACCTTTAGGTGAGAAGCGCAGCGCATTTTGAGCGCCATCAAAGCCACCATCTGCTTCAGCCCAAGCCAACTGACCAAAACCATTAAGTGACCAGGCATCTGCCTGTGTTAAAGATAAAGCAAACGGTGCTTGATCTTTACTTTTAGACTTGATATCACTGACCAATGTTTCAAATTCATCCCAAGTTTTGGGTGCTTCAAGCCCTAGTTTCTTAAAGGCATCAGCATTGTAGAAGAACCCCCAAGCATTTGAATCAAGTGGGACGCTATAGACTTTGTCCTTGATGGCGTATTGTTCAGCAACACCGTCTTTGATATTGCTCATGAAATCTTTACCTGTCAAATCTTCAAAAACATTATTGGCTGCCCATTCTTGGAAATCAGCATTTTGTGGAAAAACATTGATAATATCTGGTGTATCTTTTGAAGAAATACGTGTTTTTAAGACGTTACCTGGATCGGGAACGGAAACAACTTTAACTTTGATATCCTTGTTTTCTTTCTCAAAGTCTTTAGCAATTTCTTTAGTAATCGCTAACGTTTCTTTCTTCTGAGTGAAGAATTCAATTTCAGTTTTTTTGCTGGCTGAGCTACCACACGATGCCAGTAAGGCAACTGACGCTAAACTCAAGAGGGACAGTGTCAATTTTGTTCTTTTTTTCATAAAAAGGCTCCTTCTATTGAAAACACATTTGTAAGCGTTTTCTATATCTTTATTATATGACAGAATACTAGGAATGAATATAGACAAAAGTTCTAAATATATGGTAAAATGTATGTAGTAAACGTTTACGAAAGAAGATTTAGTAAATTATGGAATACAAAGAATTTCATCAAAATTTTTTAGATATCAACCTTGATTTTGTAGGCAATGAAGCCACTATCCCCAATTTCAGTTTCGGTCCAGCAATAAGAGAAAACTATGTTATCCATTATATCACATCTGGTTCTGGTCTCTTTATGATCAATGGTTTCGATCATCAATTAAAAGCTGGGGATTGCTTTATCTTACCTGCTGACGTAGAAACATTTTACCAATCTGACGATCTCAACCCTTGGGCTTATTATTGGCTAGGATTAAGTGGCCGTGTTGTCAATGATTTATTTGCGCGAACTGCTCTAAATGATAAGGGTTGGATATTAGAAAATGTCAGTAAATCTGAATTTATAGAACATTTTTCAAGGATCCAAAATTTAGTTGAAGTTGATGATAAAACTGTTGATTTGGCAATTCAAGTAGAACTTTTTGCACTTATGAAAAGCTTAATTACCCTTTTCCCAAAATCAATCGCTGAGCATAGGAACCAATCTGATTATTATGCTGAAAAAGCCTATACCTTCATCAATCAAAATTATAGTCATGGCATTAAAATAAAAGATGTCTTAAGCCATGTGATGATTTCGCGCGCATATCTGTTTACTATTTTTAAACACAAGTACGGGCTATCACCTCAAAAATATTTAATTGACCTGCGTATGGCAAAAGCAGCAATGTTACTCATTCATTCAGACAATCTTATCTCTCAAATTTCTGAATCTGTTGGTTTCTCAGATTCACTTAGTTTTTCAAGTGCCTTCAAAAAAAGATATGGCGTCAGTCCAACTAAATTTAAAACACAGAAACATGATAATTTAATGCTAAAGACGCTAAATAACATGAATATGAATCGACTCAAAAAATAAGCCAGAAGCGGCTCTAAACTGCTTCTGGCTTATTTTGATACAGGTAGTATTAAATATATCAGGCTATTGCTTAATGACGGAAGTGACGCGCACCTGTGAAGACCATGGCAATCCCATGCTTGTCAGCTTCATCAATGGCATCTTGGTCACGGACTGACCCACCAGGTTGGATAATCGCCTTGATCCCGGCTTTTGCGATTTCTTCAACATTATCTGCAAATGGGAAGAAAGCATCTGATGCTAAGACTGCGCCTTCAAGGCGGTCTGAGGCTTGCTCAATCGCAATTTTAACTGAAGCCACACGGTTGGTTTGACCTGGGCCAACACCTAATGTTTGGTGATTATTGGTGATGATGATGCCGTTAGATTTGACATATTTGACAGAACGCCATGCAAACTCAAGCGCTTCAACTTCCACTGTTGTTGGTTGACGTTTAGTCACGATTTCCCAAGTATCTTGCAACTCAACAGTTGTATCTTGATCTTGGACAAGTAGACCACCCACAACACCAGTGACTTCTTTTGGTGTTTCAGAAGCTTTTTGTTGCGCAAAATTAAGTTCTAAAATCCGAAGATTTTTCTTCTTGTTAGTCAAAATGGCCAAGGCTTCATCAGAATAACTTGGTGCGATGATGATTTCAAGGAAAATCGGATGCATTTTTTCAGCTGTTGCAGCATCAACTTCACGATTTAAGACGACAATGCCACCAAAGATTGAAACTGGATCAGCTTCATAGGCAAAGTCCCAAGCTTTTTCGATCGTGTCAGCAGTGCCGATCCCACAAGGGTTCATGTGTTTCAAAGCAACAACAGTAGGCAAGGTGAAATCACGAATGATGCGAATCGCTGCGTCAGCATCACGGATATTGTTGAATGAAAGTTCTTTTCCGTTAAGCTGTTTAGCTTGTGAAATTGAATAGTCTATCGGAAGTGCAGTTTCATAGAAGTCCGCATTTTGTTGTGGATTTTCGCCATAACGCATGGGTTGTTTGAGATCATAGGTTAGGGTGAGTTTTTCAGGCTTAACTTCACCAACTTGCGCTGTGAAATATTCAGCAATTAAAGCATCATAAGCGGCTGTGTGACGGAAGACTTTCGCCGCTAATTTTTGACGCGTTTCATAAGTCGTGTCACCATTGTTAGCAAACTCAGTCAAGACAACCTCGTAGTCAGTTGGATCAACGACAACGGTTACGCTAGCATGGTTTTTCGCAGCCGAACGTAGCATAGATGGACCGCCAATGTCGATGTTTTCTACAGCATCCGCATAGGTCACGTCTGGTTTGAGTATCGTCTCTTTAAAGGGATAAAGGTTGACAACAACGAGGTCAATCGGTAAGATATCGTGATTTTTCATAGCTGAAACGTGTGTCTCAAGATCACGACGTGCCAAAAGCCCACCATGAATTTTAGGATGCAAGGTTTTCACGCGCCCATCCATCATTTCTGGGAAACCTGTTACATCATCAATGGCAATGGTTGCAACACCTGCAGCATCTAATGCTGTTTTAGTACCGCCAGTAGAAATAATTTCCCAACCCAGTTCACGCAATTTTTCGGCAAATGCCACAATTCCTGTTTTATCACTTACGCTGATTAGTGCTCGTTTTGTCAATGTCTCACTCCTTAAATATTAGTTGATAAGTTAATTTTAACTATTTATCCCCAATTTTGATAGCGAAAAAACGTATATCTTTACAAAATATACGTTTATCGTTCGGAAATTGATGGTATATTAAAATATGATGCTTTAAGCTTTATCTATAAAGTCTAGAATTTTTGCTTGCATTTTAGCTTTTGATAGACCAAATTCATCTTGTAAGTAGTCAGGACTACCAACTTGACCAAATCGTTCGTTAACACCAAGTTTTAACAACTTAGCATTAAGACCCGATTCTGCAATGACATCAGCAATTGCACTACCTAAACCACCTGTGACAGAATGGTTTTCAATACTAATCATCAAGTCATGCGTTTTAGAAAGTTCAATCACTAGATTGCTATCAAGTGGTTTAATCGTAAACATATCTACGACCGTTACATCTATTCCTTTTAATGCTAATTCATCGGCAATGTCTAACGTTTCACTGACGAGTTGTCCTGCTGAAAATAAAACGATATGGCTTCCTTGTTTAAGGATATTACCTTTACCCAATTCAAACCTTGCATCTGTTTCATAAACCTCGCGAACAGCTTTACGATTGGCACGAATATAATGAATACCTGCTTTATCTGATAATCCACGAATCAGCCAAGATAACTGAACACCATCTGCTGGATCACAAACGATACTGTTTGGAATCATACGCATCAAGGCAACATCTTCCCATGATGTATGTGTCCCACCATTTGGGCCAACAGCAAATCCTGGATCAGATCCAAAAATATTAATTGTCGTCTGCGCATAGCCACCAGAAATAAATAGCTGGTCAAAAGCACGTCGTGTCGCAAAAGGTGCAAAGGTATGACAGAAAGGAATGTGCCCAGTTAAACTAAGACCACTCGCAACCCCCATCATATTCGCCTCAGAAATGCCGACATTAATGAGTTGTTGACTATGTTTTTGCGTCAGGTTTGCAAAACCACTCGCACTGCCAAGGTCTGCCTCTAAAGCTATCACTTGCTGATTTTCAGTCATCAACTCGTCTAACGTTGCGACAAATACAGCGCGAAGTTCTGGTCCCATTTTTGTTCTATCTTGTTTTATTTGATTAAGCATGACTTCCCCCTTTAACAACTTGTTCTTCTAAGGTGGTGATAGCTTTATCCAACTCTTCTTGATAGTTTGCTGTGCCAAATTTAACAGAATGATTATCCTCTAATTTTTCGAAGAATGGGACACCTTGTGCTTTTATTGTATCTAAAACAATGGCAACAGCACTATTTTTTTGATCTTTTAAGAAATTAAGCGCATCATCAATGGCTTTCAAGTCATCGCCTTTAACTTTCAATGTGATAAAACCAAAACTCTCCATTTTTTTCTGAATATCGAAGGGATTCAGAATATCAGCAGTGTAGCCATCAAGTTGTTTCTTATTGTCATCAATCACGACAATACAACGGTTCAGTTTATTGTGTGCAATATATTGAAAGGCTTCCCAACACTGTCCTTCGTTTAACTCACCATCTCCAACTATGAGATAGGTATAAGCGTCATTATCAGATAATCTCAAACCTGTCGCCATGCCCGCAGCAATAGATGTGCCTTGACCAAGAGAGCCGGTTGTGGCATCTACACCTGGTATTTTCAATCGGTCTGGATGACTTGGTAAATGCGTACCACCTTCATTCAGTGTCAATAACCATTCCTGCGGAAAAAATCCTTGTACTGCTAAGGTTGCATACAAAGCAGGACCAGCATGACCTTTAGATAAAACAAGTCTATCTCGTCCTATCCAATTTGGGTTACTTGGATCTATTGCCATCTGCTTACCATAAAGAACAGCTAACAACTCAACAATTGACATTGAGCCACCTAGGTGACCATAGCCCATATGTCCTAGCATCTTAAGTGTTTCTAGTCGAATTTTATCTCGTAAATTTTCTAAGTCACTTAATTCTGATCTATCATCTTTTTTCATTTTTTCTCCTTGAATGACCTTTGTCTTATGCTTCTGTTGATTTTTTAGCAACACGAACAGTTGTCACTTTGCTTGCAACTAGAACAAGTCCTAATACGACTAAAATACCAATCATCACAAGCATCTTGCCACCACCATTGGCCATGTTACCAAGTAAAAGACCGACAACACCATAGTCAGTATCAGAGAATGTAGAACCAGCAAAACCTAAGTCACCCATAACAGGCATTAAGAAAATCGGCATGAAACTAATTAAAATACCTTGTAAGAATGAGCCAAGAACAGCCCCTCTCACACCGCCAGTCGCGTTACCATAAACACCTGCAGTTGCACCACAGAAGAAATGCGGTACGACGCCTGGAATAATAATCGGCAACCCTGTCAAAGCCATGACAATGAGCGAAAGAATACCACCAACAAATGATGAGAAGAAACCAATCAATACAGCATTTGGTGCATAAGGGAAAACGATCGGGCAATCTAGGGCTGGCTTAGCATTTGGTACCAATTTTTCTGAGATCCCTTTGAAGGCAGGTACAATTTCTGCCAAAATCAAGCGAACACCAGCTAGGATAATAAAGACACCAGCCGCAAAACTACCTGCTTGTTGCAAAGCATAGACGATATAGTTTGTGCCACCTGAGAGTTTTTCTGTCACATAAGCATTACCTGTAAAGATGGCAACAATCATATAGACAACACCCATTGTGAGTGTAATCGAAACAGTTGAATCACGTAAGAAAGCTAGACCTTTAGGGAAATTAATATCTTCAGTTGATTTTTCTTTATTTCCGAAATATTTCCCAATGATGGCTGAAAAGGCATAGCCGAAATTGCCGGTATGGGCTAAGGCAACCGAATCGTTTTTCGTCACTTGAACAGTAAAGGGTTGTAAAATTGCTGGGAAAACTGTATTTGCGATACCTAGAGAGATACCGCCAAATAGGACAAGCAAGAAACCATCCAACCCTGAAACACTTAGAATAACAGCAATCATACAAGCCATATATAAGGTCGCATGACCTGTCAGATAAATATACTTGTAGCGCGTGATCCGTGCAAATAAAATGTTAAAGAGCATCCCAGCTAGCATGATCAATGCCGTATAAGTCCCAAATTTTTCTAAGGCAACGGCAACAATCGCTTCATTATTTGGCACAACACCAGTCACATGGAAGGCTTTTTGGAACATAATCCCAAACGGTTCCAAAGAAGAGACAACAAAGTTTGCACCAGCTGTTACAATCAAGAAACCGACAAAAGTCTTAATCCCGCCTCGAATAATATCTGCTATCCCTTTTTTCTGCAACAGCAAACCCACAACCGCAATAAATGCAACTAAAATAGCGGGCGTACTCGCAATATCAATTAATACGTCTAAGACATCTTTCATGTTGATTATTCTCCTAATCTAGTTTATCAGTCATCCTCAAGCCAGCAGGCCAGCTTTTTTAACAACTGCTGTCACTTTTTCTCTTAATTCGTCCATATCAATGATGGAATCCAAAACTGTAACATTCCCTAAATGTGTTGTACTATCAGCTAAGTCACCACCTACAAAAAACATATCTGCAAGTTCAGGCGCTGCACTCCCCACATCATAATGTTGTACATCCACATCTTCCAAACCTAATTCTTTTAAAATCGTTTTGATATTCATTTCTACCATAAAACTTGACCCTAATCCTGAGCCACATACTGCTGCTAATTTCATATTTTATTCCTCACCTTCTTGAATTAATGTGACAATTTCTTCTGTCGTTTCAGCTTCTAAAAGCCGTTGTACTGCGGTTTTATCCGTCAATATCTTCGTTAAACTGCTCAAAGCACGCAGGTGTGTTTCATTATCAACCGCTGCCAAACAAATAAAGATACGAATGGGATTTTTTTCATCATCTAAAAGATAAACAGGTTCCGAAAATTTCAATAAAGACATGGCTAAATCTTTGACACCATCCTCCGGTCTAGCGTGCGGTAATGCAATCCCAAAACCTAAATGGATAAACGGACCAAAATCAAGCACTTTTTGAACCATCGCATCTAAATACCGCGGCTCTACATCATCATTTTGAACAAGTGGTGCTCCAGCCAAGTGAATCGCATCTTGCCAGTTCGGCGTCGGCGTCTCATGGTTAAAGCGAATTTTATCGGGTGTTAATAATTCTGAAAGCATTGGGGATTCATCACCTTTCTTTTTTAACTGCTTCATCATTTTTTTAGTGACTAGTTTTTTTATTTTGTCCTGCGTCACCCCTTCTTTTAAGGTCACATAAGGTAAAATAGTTTCTAGTATGTCAGTAACGGATGGGACAACCACACTAGGCAATAACAACTCTCGCTGTACCTGCCGTAATAGTTCAACCTTATCAGTTGTGCTCAAAATAGGTGGCATCACATAAAGTGGTTTTTGTGTCTCCAAATCAACACTTGAAAAGATTAAATCATAATCATCCAAAGGCATCTGCTCTAATTCAAAGAAGGACCTCGCCTCAATAAAATCAAGCATTGGGAAAAGCGTTGCTAACTCTGAACGCATAATCAAGGAACTACTCATTCCACTAGGACAAACGACCAAAGCTCTGTATCGTTTATCTTCCGGCCGTTCTGCCATATTAGCAATTTCTCCACCAAACAATATCGTAAAATACCCAATTTCACTATCTGGTAATCTCTCACCAAGCAACTCTTCTAAGGGTGTCAAACTGTAGTGTGTGATTTGAAAGAGATGATTGTACTGTTTTTGAATTTGCTCAATCAAGACATTTTGAATGGTAAATTTCCCCAAAATTCGAAAGTATGCTGGTACAAGATGTGCATAAATATGATCAACGACATTATTAAATGCTTTAAATTCAATGCCAGTCGAGTGCTCAACTTTTCGACAAATCTCGTAAGAACAATCGTAGAGAAATTCAGTCCCGTATTCCCGAACTTTGGCTTGAATCATACCCATCAAAACCATTGCCCAGTAATTTGTTTCGGCCTCTTGATTGACGACGCCAGGAAAGTGCTGTACTAATTCAACCACTTTTTTCTTGATGATTAAGTGATTTAAGATGCTAATTTCACTATCAGTCAGCACAATCGAGTGTGTGCTTGAACGAATGATAACAAAAGCTAAGAAATAAATTGTCTCTTCTGTCCTACTCGGTACAACAGTTAGACGATGATTTTTAAAAAATTGTCGAATTTCTGTCATCACGCGCAAATGAAAGTCATCCGAAAATTGATTTAAAATGTTTACCATCAATTCTTTAGTGGCAGGTTGATAAAGTAAGGCAAGAATACTTTTTTGAATGATTTGTCGAATCAATCTTTCATCACCATAGAAACGATAACCAGATTGTCGACTATACTTAAGGACAACATCATTTTCTTGGGCATATTTCTGTATTTTTTTGATGTCTGCTAAAATAGTTCCTCGAGAAACGAACAGGGCATCTTGTAAATGGTAAACAGAAATTTCTTCTAATTCAGCTGAAATCATAAGAATTGCCAATGCTTGTCTGTCGTTTTCAGTCAAATTGATTGCTTGCCGTATCATCTTTTATCTCCTCCTCACACTTTAATTGTAAATGACAACGCTTTCAAAGTAAAGAAACGTTGAGTTCAAATTGCCAGACTCAATTTTAGAATGACTATACTGTTCTTTATTTTAAAGCAAAAAAAATCATCCCTAGCTAGCTTGTCATGCCAACAAAGGATGATATGTTTTCCATTATCTCGAATCAGTTACTTTAATTCAGCAATAAACCGTGCAAAGGCAGCATTCCCGTCTGCGGAATCCTTAAAGACTCCAGCATGCTCTAACACCGTCAAGAAAACTTGGCCTAAGGCTGCTTGCATATAATCGTCTATCGCTTCATTTTGATAGGCTTGCTTCAATTCTTCGGCCCATGGTTGATGATAGTCAGCAACGGTGTCGGCTTCGCCAAGGATATAGCGTTTCACCACCTCAAGCTCTGTTTTCAGGCGTCCTGGTAAAATCGCAAGTCCCATGACTTCAATCAAGCCGATATTTTCACGCTTAATATGTTGAACATCGCTGTGTGGGTGAAAAATGCCATCCGGATGTTGCTCACTCGTGTTATTATCACGTAAAACGAGGTCAATCTCGAAATCATCTCCTCGACGGCGTGCGATAGGTGTGATCGTATGATGTTGGGTACCGTCTGCTGTCCTTGCGACTATTTCCACACTTTCATCAGTGTACTGCTGCCATTTTTCTAGGATGAAAGTACTTGCTGCCACCAAATCTTGGCTATTATCAGCTGTTAAGCGAATCACGCTCATTGGCCAGTTGACGATGCCAGCGACTACATTTGGAAAAGTCGGTATGACGAACTGACGTTTAAGTTCAGCCTTAGCCATAGGAAAATCGTGATGTCCCGCCTGATAATGATCGTGGCTGAGAATCGAGCCGCCGACAATCGGCAAATCAGCATTTGATCCTGCAAAGTAAGTCGGCAAACTGTCAACAATCGCTAGCAAGCGCGCAAAGGTCACTTGAGAAATCTTCATCGGACTGTGCTTTTCAGCAAGAATAATCGAATGTTCATTAAAATAGGCATAGGGCGAATATTGGAATCCCCAAGTCTCGCCAGCAAGGTCAAGCTGCACAATCCGATGATTGGTCCGTGCCGGATGGTTGAGTCTGCCCGTATAGCCTTCATTTTCAATGCAGAGTAAACACTTAGGATAGCTCGACTGCACGGCATTTTTTTCCGCCGCAATCTGCTTGGGATCCTTTTCAGGCTTGGATAGATTGATCGTGATTTCGAGCTCACCATAAGGACTTGCGCTGTAAAAATGTTCATTTTTGGCAATGGCGCGTGTCTTGATATAATCGTTTTTCTTGGATAAGTCGAAAAAATAATCAGTCGCTGCTTTTGGCGATTGGGCGTATTTTTCTTTAAACCGTCGATTGACACTAGCTGGTGTTGGGGTCAAAAAGTTCATCAACTTCGCTTGAAAAATGTCTTCATTTGCGGCTATCTCATCAAATTGACCATTTGATTTAGCCACAGCACAAAGGAAGTCAGATAAGGTGAGCGAGTCGTCATTGCCAGATGGTTGAAGATTTTCTGCTAAATCATCTTCACCGATTAAAGCCAATATCAAATTTTGTAAGTAAATGCGATCGGCCACTTCGTAAGCTCCTAGCTTGATGGCAAGATCTGCGAAGTCAATCACTGCTTGTGAGATGTTCATAATTTTCTAGCTCCATCTGCAATCGTCGCAACGTAAAAACTGGCATCATATCCGATTTTTTCAAGGTAAGTTGCTGACATTTTCGAAATAAAGGCCTCGATTTCTGACGTTTTAACAAGGGCAATACCACAGCCACCAAATCCAGCACCTGTCATCCGTGCACCAAGAACCCCAGGCAAGCCTTGTGCTGTTTCAGCCAAGGTGTCCAGTTCGATCCCCGTCACTTCATAGTCATTTTTCAAGGACTCATGTGAAGCGTTGAGTAATTGACCAAATGCTTGTAACTCACCAGCTTCTAGGCAAGTCTTAGCTAATTTTGTCCTTTCGTTTTCATAGACGGCGTGTTTGGCACGCTTTTCTAATGTCACGTCTCCAATCAAGGCTCGATTTTCTTCAAATTCTGTTGGGGTCAATTGACCAAGCGCTGTGATCTCAAGCTTCGTTTGCAAACGCTTGAGTGCTTCCTCACATTCGGCCCGACGTTCATTGTACTTAGAATCCGCTAATTCTCGGCGCTTATTAGTATTCATGATGACAATTTTATAGTCGCCAAATTCAGCAGGGACGAGTTCATATTTAAGTGTATTGGTGTCTAATAAAATCGCTTTGCCAATTTCGCCAAAGCCAATGGCAAATTGATCCATGATACCTGAATTAACGCCAATGAATTCATTTTCTACTTTTTGACCGAGCTGGACTAAGGTTAATTTATCAAGACCCAGATGATATAAATCATTGACAACTGTCCCAACCAACAACTCAAGAGAAGCTGATGATGACAAGCCTGAACCATTGGGAATCGTGCCTTCAATGACGAGCTCAAAACCAGTTTGAATGGCATGACCTGCTTCTTTTAATTTAAGCAGATAACCTTTGACAAAATTTCCCCAGTTGGCTTCTGGTGTATTGACAAGCTCATTTTCAAGTGAAAATTCAATCACACCAACTGTTTCAAAATTTAGGGAATAGACTTTTACGAGACTATCTGCCCGTTTTCTTGCGACACCAAAGGTGCCAATACTGATGGCTGCTGGAAAGACATAGCCACCATTATAATCCGTATGCTCCCCGATTAAGTTAATCCGGCCTGGCGAGAAATAGTTAGCTGTTGCACCATCACCGAAGAGGGCTGTAAATTTTTCTGTGACTTCTTGTTTCATTTCTTTTGTTGACATGATCGTTCCTCACTTGATCTAATTTGACTTGACTTCATTTATGACAAATTTGCGACTTTGATAATCTCCAACTAGGAAAGGATAGATATGAAGACCTACAGACATCAATTCATCACCACCATATATGGCATCACCGTTGACTTGATAAGTTTTCTCAGGTGCAAGTCCTGTGAATTTAAGCGTACGAAGGGGACCTGCTGATTCTGCATATTTTCTAAAATAGAAACCGATGGCTTGTGACTGATCACCATTGACAAAAAGCCATGCTGTTTGATCTGATTCAAATGGTGATAAGAGACGATGGAATTTTCCATACTGCAAGAGTTTACGATGTGTTTTGTAGAAAGCAACCTGTTCAAGAACGACTGCTTTTTCTTCTTGTGTCATGTCTTGAAGATTCAGTTCATAACCAAAGACCCCGCTCATGGCGACATCACCTCGAATCTCTAAGCCTGTTTCCCGATATGTTTGGTGATTGGGCACTGCTGATACATGGGCACCCATCGAAGAAATGGGGTAGACTAGGCTCGTGCCATACTGAATATCTAAGCGTTCAACGGCATCTGTATTATCGCTCGTCCAACTTTGTGGCATGTAATGTAAAAATCCAGCATCGAACCTACCGCCACCACCTGAGCAGCCTTCCCAAAGGATATGATCATAGTCCGTCGTCAGTTCTTCTAGCATCTCATAGAGTCCTAAAACGTATCGATGGAAGACTTCACCTTGGTGCGCTGCACTTGCTGTCGCTGAATAAACTTCCGTCAAGTTACGGTTCATGTCCCATTTGATATAGTCAATGTCAATCGTGTCAAGAATAGCCCGCATTTGCGCTGTAATTGTCTCGCGAACTTCTTTGCGTGAAAAATCTAGCACGTATTGGTCACGAGAGGTACTCATAGAACGGTCTGGTGTTTGAAGGGCGTAATCAGGATGTTGACGAAATAGGTCACTATCCGCATTAACCATTTCAGGTTCAAACCAAAGGCCAAAGGACATATTTTTTTGATGCACATAGTCAGCGATGCCTTTGAGTCCACCTTTTAGCTTCTCTGTATTTTCAAACCAATCTCCCAAACCTGATGTATCATCATCACGTTTACCAAACCAGCCAT
>RRZU011515737.1_pt1 | contig 31822 bp, 35 predicted proteins | sample 2165561 | NCBI WGS metagenome assembly RRZU01 (sample SAMN10456909, study PRJNA506462) | wastewater metagenome | isolation source: wastewater sludge | place: USA: Moscow, Idaho | reverse complement strand
TGCTCGAAGACCTGCTTTAATTATAGTTCATCGACCAACACGTAAAGGGAAAAGCGCCGTAAACTTACCTGCCAGACCGATATTTACTTCATCCAGTAGTAGTCCTGCTGCTTGCCAGTCCTGGGTAAATGGCACCATCAGGTAGGCGTGATCAGCAAACAGGATGATTCCGATACGATCACCCTGGCGTTGTTTAATAAACGATTGTAAATAGGATTTCACCATGCTCAGACGGTCAACAGCTTCTCCGTTTATGGTCATATCCTTAATTTGCATACTCTGCGAAATATCGACAGCCAGCAATAAGTCGCGTGACGGAAAACTTTGAACTACCGGTGTCTCCAGCCATTGCGGACGAGTAAGCGATAAGACTATTAACAACCAGCTTAATACTAATAACGTCCGCGTTAATAGGTGACGAGATTTGCCGGTTGTGATGTTGCTCGCAAAATAGGGCAGGGTAGGTGCATCAATTATAATATGCTGGTTTCGTTTAGGTTTAACCAGCCACAATATTAATAATGGTAAAGGTAATAAACAGGCAAACCATGGCCAAGCGAGGTTAATCACAGCGGTCTCCTGCTACGGATTGATTTAAGCCATTTTTTACATTCATGGAGGATTTCTTTTTTTTCTTTTACTGAAATCGTCATATCAGAATAGGACCAGCTTTCCCATTCATCAGAGTATTTTGAGAAATGACATGAGGAGTTGCTATCCAGAAATGTCAACCAATCGCGGGTATGTAAACCGGCAAATTCTTCCCTTTCCCAATAATGTGAAGCTGTTTTTTTTAACAACACATTTATTGCCGGAATATAATTATCTTTTTTGTTCTTAAATATGAAATTCAATTCACGTTTTGCTTTCCAGAAAAGCTTGTAGCAAGGCCATGCTTTATAGATTCTGTGCAGAAAGTAAATTGCCATAAAAGAAACAACAATAAAAAAGACGATAAGGATCAGGTTAGTGTCTGTTCCTGTATCTGGTCCTGGTAAGATGTCGTGCAATTGGTTAAGTGGTGCTTTCATTTATAGTTGTTCTGCCAATGTTTTGGACGCATCAAAAGCTAATAATTGTTTAGCATAACCGCTCAGTTTTCTTTCCAGCTCAAATTGGCGAAAGCTGGCAAGCCGGGCGTAGTCATTTCTGAACTCATCATTTGTCAGTAAAAAACCAGCACCACTGGCGTTCTCCACACCTAAAATGCCATCACCTTCAACTTGTCGTTCCAGTGCATCATAAATTTGTATCAGATTGATTTCATGACGTTTTCTCAGATAGCGGATCATCAGAAAATCTTTCTGCGACAACCGGTAGTAATCACTGATAATAACCAATCGGGCGCCAGGACGGAGCATATTACCCAGCGTCTTCAAACCAGCGGTGATATCGGAGGTTGCAGGTCGTTCCTGCAAACCTGCGCTATAGATATTGATGATTTGTTTTAACCACAGCAATACCCCTTTGCGGTGACTTACTGGTGATTGAATGGTCGTTCTTTCACCACTCAGAATCAGACCACCAATTTTGTCACCTCTCTTTAACGCATGCCAGGCAACAGCTGCAGCCACCAGAGACGCCAAGCGGGCTTTCAGTTGTCCCTTGGAGCCGAAATACATTTCACTGGAGAGATCCAGCAAAATATAGACAGAATGATCCCGTTCTTCCCGGAACAATTTTGTATGCGGCTTACCGGTTCTGGCCGTGATTCTCCAGTCCATATTGCGTACATCGTCACCAATCATATACGGACGAACTTCGGCAAATTCCATGCCTCGTCCTTTCTTTCTTGATTGATGAGCACCGGTTCTCCATCCATCTGAAAGTTGAGTCGCGATACGACTTCCACTCACTGAAACTGCCAGCAGATCATCCAGTGTGAGTGTGACGCCGTCATTTAATTTCATGCAACTACAACCTTCTGTAACAGGATAGAGATGATATCTTTCGGTGTAATACCATCAGCTTCGGCTTCTACAGTCAGCATGAGACGGTGCCGCATTACCGGATAAATACAATACTGGACGTCATCCGGCGTGACATAGTTTCGACCGGCTAACCATGCTCTGACGCGTGCACAGCGTAACAGCGCAATACTGGAGCGGGGGCTGACGCCATACGCAAGCCAACGGGCAAGATCAGCATCATATGCCTGCGGGTGACGGGTGGCTGTGGCCAGATTTACTATGTAATTTTCAATGGGTGCTGAGGCGATCACCTGCAACGCATACTGGCGGGCTGCAAAGATCTGCAACTGTGTTAGTTTTGGCGCATCCGGGGTCTCTTCTTCCCGGCTTTCAGAATGATTCAATCGCAGAATATTCAGTTCATCCGCAGCACTTGGGTAATCAAGTTCCAGATGCAGCATGAACCGGTCCAGTTGCGCTTCCGGCAGGGGATAAGTACCTTCCTGTTCCAGCGGGTTTTGTGTCGCCATTACCATAAATAATGGTGGCAGATGGTAACTTTTCCGCCCGATAGTAACCTGCCGTTCTTCCATCGCTTCCAGCAAAGCACTTTGAACTTTAGCTGCTGCACGGTTGATTTCATCCGCCAGAACAATCTCATTAAATAATGGGCCGGGCTGAAACACAAAGGTGCCATTCTGCGGACGATAGATTTCAGTACCAGTCAGATCCGCCGGCAGAAGATCAGGTGTGAACTGGATGCGGTGAAAATGACTTTCCACGCAGCTGGCCAGCATTTTTATGGAACGGGTTTTAGCTAAGCCTGGAGGGCCTTCCACGAGGATATGGCCATCAGCCAGTATTGCCATTAGCAAACCATCGATCAGGTGTTGCTGTCCGATGATTCGCTTATTAAGAAATTCTTTAACCGTAGCGATAGATGTCAGGCAGGCATCTTCCGTTATGGTTTGCTGTTGTTCGTTATAAATATTATCCACAGCATCGTCCTTTGATTAAATTACCAGCAATAATAATAAAACTGATGATTGCATATATACCAAATGAGACTATAAGCCATTGAGGCATAGTCCACGACAGAAATTGCCACTGAAGTTCAGCGCAATCACCGGTAGCGTTAAAAAACCAGGGCATCCAACGATCTAGCGGTAGCCATTGTGGAAAGGTAACAAATAAATCGCAAGTATTAAAGGGAGATGGATTCAATTGTAGGTCTGTGTGACGTAGCGCCAGTCGCAGTCCTTCTATTGACGAATATGCCCATATCAGCAGGCCTGTCCAGCGGAGAATCCAGTTCCGTGGATTGATAAAGCCAATCAGAGCACCAGCCATAATGCCCAGAATAGCAACTCGCTGGTATATGCACATTACACATGGCTGTAGGCCCATAACATGCTGGAAGACCATACCACAAAGTTCAAAGAAAAGTGTCGAGCCTAATAATATGCCCCATGCAGTCCGGCTTTGCGTAATGTTTCGGATAAATTGGATCATTAACTTATTCCTGAGTTACAGATGGCGGGAATTAAAATACAGAACAGGATAAAAAGGAAGCGGGGAAAGAGTACTGAGTTTTTTGTGTCTTTTCAAAGGATCACCTCTCTGTTTGGGTGCTGATGCTGTAATAGATGGATGATTATAGTTATCATTATCATATGTCAATTGCAACTCCCTCAAATTCTTACCTTTTGATTGTCACTGGTGATTGTACTTATGAGCTTCCCTCATAAGAGCATTAGATATATCTCGTATAGTCATTAACGGCAATGCTCACTAAAATCAAAAACTGTCAGATAAGGCTACTCTTTCCCGATATTTATTCGTCCAATGAGAATAAGCCTCTATTGATATATTTTTTGCCAAATGGATGAGCGCAGTAATGTATAATATATCTGTATCCAGTAAGGAAATAAATCGACTGTTATCGTTTTTAAATAAAGAGAACGTTAATATCGAAAGTCTGCTCCAAAAGAGCAAGATTGATATGTATGAGATAAAATCAAAAAGTGCACGTATCTCATTGGATAAATATATATTGTTTAATCAGGAAATAAACGAATACCCCCATGTATTGGATAACTTCTTTTCCAGTTCTATCCTGCGTGAATATTATAACGATTACCCTGAACTGTTTAGTTTGTGTTTGAATGAGAAAAACGCATTTAATGCTATTGATGTTTTTGTGAGTTTTAAAAATATAATCAATAGTTGCAGCAAAATATTTGTAACCGGAAGTGATTTTGAAACAAAGTATGTGTATCAAGGGCCTGATTATATAGATGAGATTTTTTTTGATGTTTTTTCTGTTTTAACAGTTTCAATCTTGTACTCTTTGGTAAAGGAATATAGTAAAGATTTTTCTGTGAAAATTGAGTTCAAGGGGGAGTGCCCTAAGAACTATAATGTAATTAACAAGTTTTTTGGTGTCGAGTGAAACTGAAATGCAAGTGTCAGTAGCATCACTTTTTTAAATAGTGATCTAATGAAAGCTTTCTGTGCTTATAACGATGTTTTAAATGTGATGCAAAAAAATATTGTTTGTAATATAAATAATGAAATTAAACAAAAAACAACTGAATATGGTTTTAAGGTCAGGGATTATATCAGTCATAAACTCAACGATTGTTATTTGAGTGATGATGATATTCTTCTGGATTTATGCAGTTTGTTGGATATTAGTCGGTGGACATTAAACAGAAGATTAAAGCTGGAGAACACTAATTTCAAAGAGTTATTAAGAGAAGAAAAGGTGAAGTTGGCTTGTCATTTACTGGCTGAGTCTGATCATAATGTCATGAAGGTAAGTGAGATGCTTGGCTTCTCTTCTCAGTCTGTTTTTTCACGGTTTTTCAAAGACAATGTAGGTGTTAACCCCCGCGAGTACAGACGCATATAATTCAATGTCATTTTTTATGACGTTGGAGGTTAATGCATGGTATTTTTTAATTATTTGGTTTCGTTTGTTTTTTAAATAATAGAGTGTGGCGTGTATCACAATATTAACTCATGCTCTCTGGTGCAACCTTATTGCACCCAGATGCAAATTATTATCTTTATAAATCATTATTATTAGGATGCTGGTAGCAAACTAATGCTTTAGTTCCTATTTTACAATAAATAATACTTTGTGATACCGATCAAACCTAGAGGAAGATAATATGACAGGGTTTAAACCAAAGCTGTCCATAGTGACAATGGCTGTTGCAATCGCAATATCTGGTGTTATTACTGGCTGTAATGACAACTCATCTGATAAATCGACATCTACAGTTAAAGATGATGCATATTATAAATCGATGGCAGAAGGTTTGGTTGCCAAAATGACTGTCGATGAAAAGATTAAAATGTTGATCGGTCCAGGATATACCACTACCCCGGGAAGTAATAATTCAAGAACATATGGTACTGATTATTCGCAGATCTCCAACGTGAAAAAAATTGTTCCGGGGGCGGCCGGATATATCAATGGTGTTTACATCGTACTGCCGCAGAAGGTGATTATCTGTTAACACCAACTGAAACGGCGTTAATTGATAATGTAACAACAGCGTTCCATGCTCAGAGCAAGAAAGTGGTGGTGATTCTGAATATTGGTGGCGTTATTGATACCACTGCCTGGAAAGATAAGGTTGACGGTATTCTGTTGGCTTATCAGCCAGGTCAGGAAGCAGGTAATGCGATTGCAGACATTATCGCGGGTGTTGTCAGCCCGAGCGGTAAGCTGGCGCAGACATTCCCTGCCAGCTATGCCGATGTACCTTCATCCACTACTTTCCCGGGTGTGACAGAAAGTACATATGACAACGCAGGTCCTGTTGATCCAAATGTAGATACATCAATCACACCTAAAGTGGCGGACTATAACCAGTACTATAACGAAGACATTTACGTCGGTTATCGTTATTACCATACCTTTAAAAAGGGCGTCTCGTATCCGTTCGGTTTCGGTCTGTCGTACACAACCTTTAGCTTTGGCAACTCTGCTGTATCGGCGAATACCTTGAGTCAGGGTAAAACAGGCAGTGTGACCATCACGACCAACGTGACTAACACGGGTTCTGTAGCAGGTAAGGAAGTTGCTCAGGTTTATGTCAATGCGCCGGAAGTGAAGCTGAAAAAACCAGAGATTGAGCTGAAAGCTTTCGCCAAAACTGACAAGCTGGAATCAGGTACTGCTCAGCAGCTGACGTTCAACATTTCAGCTGAAATGCTGGCCAGCTTTGACGAAGCTCATAACCAGTGGATCGTTGAACCGGGTGTTTATAAGGTTTACGTAGCTTCATCATCAGATGTGTCTGCGGTTGAACCAATCACCTTCTCTGTTGATAAAGAGATCGTGGTAGAAAACACGACCCCGGGTGCGTTGCAACTTCAGCCTAATTTTGCAGATAAGTCTTTCGTTAATGTAAGTGAATAAGATAACTCTTTAGTCCTCTTGGTGAGCCCATATTGTGGGTTCACCTTTTTTATTTCTGATATTCGCTGAGCGTCATTTCCCACTATGTTTGGGTCTCTTTAGAATCCGCTTTTGTCTTTTGTCGAAAATATGGATTTTTCAACTGCATAAAAATTCCACTGGTTCCTTTTGAACTCTGTTTGTTTTGTATATCCCTCCCAACGCGTGTTTTTTCACCAGTAATTGTGATTTGTCTCCTGTTTCTGAAAACACGGGATTGCTGAGAAAATAAGTCTACTAACATTATTACTAATAATTATTAGTTGCTGCTTTCGGGCAATTCTGACTGCAAACTCACGATTGGAGCAGATCATGGAAGTCTTGGTTACAGTAAACAAAAATTCTGTCATATCGGAAGTTGATAAACGAATCTTCGGTTCGTTCATCGAACATATGGGACGTGCGATATATTCTGGTATTTACGAACCTGAGCATCCTTCGGCTAATCAGGAGGGTTTTCGGGGGGATGTGATTGAGCTGGTGAAGGAGCTACAGGTTCCGGTGGTGCGCTATCCGGGCGGAAATTTTGTTTCGGCCTACAACTGGGAAGACGGTATCGGGCCGAAAGAGCAGCGGCCAACCCGTCTGGATCTGGCATGGCACTCCAGTGAATCCAATCAGATCGGTATCCATGAATTTGCCAACTGGGCGGAAACAGTCGGTAGTGACATGATGCTGGCGGTGAATCTGGGTTCGAGAGGCTTAAGCGATGCCCGCAATTTTCTGGAATATGTAAATCATCCGCAAGGTTCTTACTGGTCTGATTTACGTCGCAAGAATGGCCGCGAACAACCCTGGGGTGTCAAAACCTGGTGTCTGGGTAATGAGATGGATGGCCCGTGGCAGATTGGTCAGAAAACAGCTGATGAATATGGTCGTATCGCTTATGAAACGGCAAAAGCCATGCGGGCGTTTGACAGAAATCTGGAACTGGTGGTGTGTGGTTCTTCCAGTCCGGATATGCCGACGTTTCCTGAGTGGGAAAAAACGGTGCTGGAACACACCTACGATGCGGTTGATTACATCTCACTGCATATGTATTTCAAAAACCACGAAAGCAATACAGCGCGCTTTTTGGCGCAATCCCTGCGGATGGAACGCTACATCGATACCGTTGCGTCCACCATCAATTATGTGAAGGCGAAGAAGCATTCCGATAAACAGATCTATATCAGTTTTGATGAGTGGAATGTCTGGTATCACTCCGAAGAACAAGACAAAAAAATATTGTCTGGTCAGGAAGGCTGGCCGCATGCGCCTGCCATTCTGGAAGATGTTTACAACTTTGAAGATGCGCTGCTGGTCGCTTGTCTGATCAACAGTTTTATCCGCAAAAGCGATATCGTCAAAATTGCCTGTCTCGCTCAGCTGGTCAATGTGATTGCGCCGATCATGACAGAAGAAGGTGGTGCAGCCTGGCGGCAGACCATTTTCCATCCTTTTAAGCTGGCGTCATTACATGCACGCGGCAACGCATTGCAGTTAGACATTCACAGCCCTTGCTATGCGGTGGAATGGGCAACTGACGTGCCGTATATCGATATGTCCGCCGTTTACAATGAAGAAGAGAAAACACTCAGTTTATTCATTGTTAACCGCCATGAAAGTGAACACATCTCTCTGCGTACCGAATTTCAGCAATTTCAGAATTTGCACGTAAGTGCGCATCAGATTCTTAGTGGTCACGATCTGCAAAGCTGCAACTCCAGCCAGTTTCCGGATCGTATCAGACCCGATAAAGGCGAGGCTCTCGTTATCGACAATCAGCAGATTGAGATTTCTGTTGCGCCTCTTTCCTATCATTTCATCCAGTTAAAGGAATAAACGTTATGTCATCGGCTATCGAAATTAGAAATTTAACTAAGCGCTACAATGATTTAACGATTTTGGATGACATATCCTTCTCGATTGAACCGAGTGAGTTCATTGTTTTTCTAGGCCCGTCAGGCTGTGGCAAATCGACCTTGCTGCGCATGATTGCCGGTCTGGAAAGCATCAGTGACGGTGAGATCTGGATGGATCAGAATCGCCTCGATGTGCTGCCGCCCGGCAAACGCGATGTGTCGATGGTGTTCCAGAATTATGCGCTGTATCCGCATATGACCGTGGAAGACAATATGGCATTCGGGCTGAAAAATATTGGTACTGATCCGGATGTGATCCGCACCAGAATCAAATCGGCCGCAGAAATGCTGGAAATGACGCACCTGCTGAAACGCAAACCCGCTGAGCTTTCCGGTGGTCAGCGCCAGCGTGTGGCGATCGGGCGGGCGATTGTCAGAGAACCGAAAGCGTTCCTGTTTGACGAACCGCTTTCCAACCTGGATGCCGCACTGCGTGGCCGTACCCGTATTGAGCTGGCGCAACTGCATCAGCGCGTGAAAGCCACCATGATCTTCGTTACCCACGATCAGGTGGAAGCGATGACGCTGGCCGATCGTATCGTGGTGCTGAATAACACCCGGATTGAACAAATCGGTACACCGATCGATATCTACCAGCGACCTGCCTCGAAATTTGTGGCCGGTTTTGTCGGTACACCTGCCATGAACTTCGTCAATGTGGCGGCGTTAACCAATGACGGCGGCGCCACCACAGTGCAGATCGACGGGATGAAACCGATCGACACCAGCATTGCTTATGCAAAATTGCCGGATCCGCAGGGATGCTTTGAATTAGGTGTCCGGGCCGAAGACATTGATTTGGTGGAGGAGTCGCAAGCCGAAGTCAGTGGCAAAGTCTCTTTTGTTGAACGGCTAGGGGAACGTACGCTGCTGTATGTCCGGCTGGCCGATGGCCGGATGCTGATTGCCGATACCGACGGTAAATCACAAATCAGTGCCGGGGAAACAGTGCATCTGAAGATGAACAAAGTGGCTGTTCATCTGTTTGATGCCAACGGTGTTGCTTACCACGGAGAAGAATGATGAAAGATCAAATTCGTAACCGGGGTGAGTGGCTGAATCTGGCCTTCATCCTGCCATATTTGCTGGTATTTATCGCCATGATCCTGATCCCGCTGGTATGGGGGATCAGCCTGAGTTTTGAAAAGGTGGATCTGTTTGGTGGCGGTCGCTTTGTCGGCTTGGCTAATTATCAGCGATTACTGAGTGACAAGATTTTCCTGCAGACCGTCGGTAATACGCTCTATTTTGTTCTGCTGACAGTGCCGGCACTCGTCGTGCTTGGTCTGTTTCTGGCCATTGCGCTGAATAAACAGACCTGGGTCGCCGCCAGTCTGCGCGGGATCTTTTTCTCCTCGACTATCCTGTCGGTCACGGTGGTTACGCTGATCTGGCGCATCGTCTTTATTCCTAATGACGGCCTGATGGCGAACATCTTTACGAAGTTAGGAATGGAGCCGATCGCCTTTTTGTCTGATCCAAACTGGTCACTGATTGCGGTCGCAGTCGCTACGGTCTGGTGGTGTCTGGGCCTGCCAATGATGCTGTTTATTGCCGCATTGCAGCAGATCCCGAAAGAGATTTATGAGGCCGCCGCACTGGATAACGCCAGCCGCTGGACTGTGTTTTTCCGGATCACTGTTCCTTCCATCATGCGCACGATTGTGCTGGTCGTCATTATTGAAATTGTCATGCAGTTTCAATTATTCGGACAGGCATTGCTCATGACCAACGGCGGCCCGAATAACGCCTCGCGCTCGATGGTGATGTTCATTTACGACGTCGGTTTCCGCCGTTGGGATATCGGTCTTGCTGCTGCTGCTTCTCAGATCCTGTTTGCCGTCATTCTGGTGGCAGCCATGGCACAGTTTTTTGTCTCCAGCCGTTCAAAGAGGAATGCCTGATGTCTCAAGCCAAAGTTATGAATTCAGGTCTTCAGATCCGTGCGTCTGATACCGAAAAACAATTGGTCACTCATAATCCGGGTGTCACCAAAACCAGCCGGGCGGTGCTGATTTTTACTGTGCTGCTCTCATTACTCATGCTGGCACCGTTCCTGTGGACGCTGGGGCTGTCGTTTAAGTCGAATCAGGAACTGATGATGGGGACGGAAACGGTGTTCCGTTTCCCTTACACGCTGAAGAACTACCTGAACATTATGGAAAGTTCTGCAGTATTCGGCTGGCTGAAAAACAGTCTGATTGTTTCCGGCTGTATGACGCTGGGTGTGCTGGCGCTCTCTTCACTGACCGGATATGCGTTTGCGCGGCTGGAGTTTCCGTTCAAACGAGTGCTATTTGTGGTGATCCTGATGGGGCTGGCAGTGCCGGAGCAGGCAGTGATCATTGCCCGTCATCAGCTGTTCAGTCAGTTCGGTCTGCATAACACCTATCTGGGGCTGATTTTACCGGGGTTATCGGCACCCTTTGGCGTATTCCTGATGACGCAGTTTTTCAAGGCGATTCCGAAAGAGATCGATGAAGCGGCCTTACTGGATAATGCCTCGCGCTTTAAAATCTTCTGGAAAGTGCTGCTGCCGCTAACGCTGCCGGCACAGGCGACGCTGGGCATCCTGACCTTCCTGACTTCCTGGAACGACTATTTCTGGCCGTTGATTTCTGCCACGCAGAAAGAAATGTTTACGCTGACGGTGGGTATTGCGTCATCTCAGTCTAATTTTGCGCAGAGTGAAGGGCTGGGTTTCCTCTCTTCGCAGGCCATTTTCTCTGCGATCCCGATCATTCTTGTCTACATCTTTTTCCAGAAACACATAGTGACCGCGGTGTCAGGAGGTGCAGTGAAACAATGACAGACAGGATGAATCAATGCAGTAACTAAACAAGCTCGTAACTAAACAATGCAGTAACAGAACAACACAACAACGAATATGAGAGATGATCTCGTTCAGGAAGGGAATGAATAATGAAACATTCACGCGTTTTTGTTTGCATGACTTTAGCTTCTTTACTTAATGCCTCCAGTGCATTTGCCGCGACACAGTTACACCTGCAGCGTTTCTTTGGTGCCTGTGATGCTGAATACGGGAAAAGCACCGACGTCAGTGCCGCCGAAGGCGAGTGCGGCATCATGACCACGCTGATTAATAAATTCAGTGCCGAGCATCCGGATATTGAAGTCAAAGTTTCAACCGTGGAATGGCCGGGTTACGATCAGTTAACCGCGCAGATGGCATCAAGAACACCGCCTGATTTGGTGACTATGCATAACTCAGTGATTGCGGATTACCAGTCTCGTGATTTGATCCTGCCGATCGACGATATACTGGCGACAGCGAAAGTCGATAAATCGGTTTTTACGCCGACTGCGCAGAATGGGGTGGTGCGTAATGAGAAAATGTATGGTCTGCCAATTGATACCTGGACCATGCTGTATCACATCAATACTAAACTGATGAAACAGGCCGGGTTGATGGACGCTTCCGGCAAACCGGTCTTACCAACTACGCCGGATGAACTACTGAAACAGGCGCGTCAGTTTAAGAAGGCGACCGGCAAACCGTATTTCGTGCAGATTTTATCTAACGAAACCGCCGCCTACGCGCGCCTCTTCTATACCTATATGTTCCAGCAAGGCGCTGAAATATTTAAAGATCCTACGCACATACAGCTCAGCACTCCTGAAGCAAAAAATATTGTAAGCTTGTTCAAGCAGATCTATGACGAAGGTCTGACCACTAAAAATATGGATTATCCGGCGACCGTGTCTGCGTTTTCCAACGGGGAAGGCGGTATATTACTGAACGGTAACTGGTTGCTCGGCACTTACGATGCGGAATCGCATAAAGCGACCAGTGCACTGTATGAAAGTTATGCCGCAGTGCCTTATCCTCAGTTGTATAAGGCAAAAGCAGCCACCTATGTTGATGGTCACTCATGGGTCATGCCAAATAAAGAGCATAGTCAGGATGAACTGGCCGCTATCGGCGCATTTTATAAATTCATGGCTGACAACGACTTCCAGTGGTCGCGTACCGGACATTTACCGAGCGTCAAAGCTGTGCTGGAAAAACCGGAATTTCAGGCATTGCCACAGCGTACCAACCTGATGGATGTTACGAAGATTGGCACCGGTTTACCGAGCAAGGTGGAGCGGCAGTTCGCTATTCAGGACATCATTGGTGAAGAACTGGCGGCAGCCATTACCGGAGCCAAAGATATCGATTCGGCCCTTGCGGATGCCGAGTCCCGGGTCAACGAAATGCTGGCTAACTTGTAGTAATCAAAGGATTGTCTGACTCAGTTTGTGCTGAGTTCTGAATCGGATTTTAGCGGTAGAGTAATAGGCAGAATATGCGTAAGAAGAAAGTAACAATGAGCGATATTGCCACTGAGGCTGGGGTGTCTCAGCCGACGGTGTCCGCCATCCTGAATGGTTCTGACAGCATTAAAGTGTCGGAAGCCACGCGTATTAAAGTGCTGAATAAAGCCAGGGAACTGGGATATGCACTGAAACAGAATATCCGTCACAGCAATATGCATCCGCGTATTGCACTGGTGGTGAATAGTCTGAATATGCATGACCCGTTCATCAACGCTGTCTCTGCCGCTAAAACCAGAGCATGGGAACTCGATTACCTGCTGGTTGTATTCGATTACGAAGAAGACGAAGAGTTAAAGCAGGCCATCTTTTCCGAGATAAAAGAAGACGACTATCAGGGGATGATATTTGCTTCGAACACGCCGAAGTCGATATCTCCTCTGGATGATGCTCCGCAGATCCCGACGGTGATGCTGAACTGTTTTTGCGATGTTCCCAGCACCATTACGGCGGTAGTAGCCGCCGATTTTTTGGGCGGTTACCGGGCTACCAGTCATTTGATTTCCCGGAATTACCGGTATATCGCCATGATCACCGGGGAGAGCTGGTCAGAGTCATCCATCCAGCGCCAAAAAGGTTATCAGCAGGCGCTGGTGAATGCCGATATTCCGGCTAATCCGGACTGGATTGTGGAAGGCAACTGGTCGGTTAAGCAGAGTTATCTGGAAACGCTTCGTCTTCTGGAATTAACACCCAGACCGGACGCGATCTTTTGCGCCAGTGACTTAATGGCGGTGGGTTGTTATCAGGCGATTGCGAAAAAAGGTCTGACCATTCCGGACGATATTGCCGTGATGGGATATGACAACCAGCTGTTAGCCAGTGAACTGACACCGGGACTGAGCTCGATTGATTTGCCTTATGACGAGATGGGCAGAAAAGCCGTTGAACTGATTTGCAAGGTGTCACCGGAAGAGGCGTTACCGCTGATAAAAATTGAAGGTGAGTTATATATTCGTGAATCTACCTGAACGGTAGATCCACCTTCTGAATTTAGTCTGATTAATTTTTGCGTCTTATTCCGACGCGGGATTCGTGCGCTCTGAATTCAGGATATGCACATAACATATTTAGATTTACTGCGAAATTGATGAATTTCATCTGGTTTATTTTGTTTTAGGCAACGGAGTTATAAACATGAAAATCATGAACCCGGTTATTGAACAAAGAGCTGATCCGCATATTTATCTGCATACGGATGGTTATTACTATTTCACGGCTTCCGTCCCGGAATACGATCGCATCGAATTACGGCGTTCCCGGGAGTTAGCTGAATTAAGCACCACGAATGAAATTATCACCGCCTGGACCAAACCAGAAGCAGGGCCATGCAGTGATCTGATCTGGGCGCCAGAAATTCATTATATTAATAACCACTGGTATATCTATTTTGCCGCCGCACCGAACCGGGAAATAAAGGATGCCGCTTTTCAGCATCGTATGTATGTGATTGGCAATGAAAGTGTAAACCCGCTGGAAGGGGAATGGCGTTTTTTAGGACAGGTCGATTCGGGTATAGATGCATTCTGTCTGGATGCCACCACCTTCACTCACGACAATAAGCTCTATTATGTTTGGGCACAAAAACATCCGGATATCCGTGGTAATTCAAGTCTTTATATTGCTCAAATGAAGTCGCCGACAGAACTGCTTTCTGAGCCGGTATTGTTGAGTAAGCCGGAATTTGACTGGGAAACCCGCGGTTTTTGGGTCAATGAAGGGCCTTCAGTACTAAAACGCAATGGCCGGATCTTTATCAGTTATTCCGCCAGTGCCACCGATGAAAACTATTGCATGGGGCTGTTATACGCTGATCAGAATGCCGATCTTTTAAATGCTGGTAATTGGCACAAAAATCCGGAACCTGTATTTCAGACATCATGGGAAAAATGTATCTTCGGACCGGGGCATAATAGTTTTACGCAAACGAAAGATGGTAAGCAGGATTTACTGGTCTATCACGCCCGGAATTATACCGAAATAGAAGGTGATCCATTATGGGATCCGAATCGTCATACCTGTATTCAGACGTTCACCTGGAATGAAGAGGGCTTTCCGGTATTTGGTTCGCCACAAACGCAATTATCAATAGAGTGAGTTATCTGATACCGCCCGCAGTCAATAAACAATAATGTTGCTGCGGGTAGTGTCTGTTCAAATATGAACTTTTAACCTCTGACATGATTTTTTCAATATCGTGCTGTCGGTTATCAAATAATAGGCCTACCACTGTGCCGCTATGTGCGACATTCAAACCATAAAGATTATGCTTATCAACTAATTGCATCAGATCATGAAATGCCGGTTTGGGTAAAATATGCTGACTGGCTTCCGCGCTCAATGTGGTTGCTTCACCCAATTTATATAGATTGTTGTTTTGAGCTGCTTCCTGAAAATAACACCAGGCTTTTTCCAGTTTCTCTGCATTTGCCAGTAATGTCTGCCGGCGATCAATCTGATGGTAATCAGCCGTTATCAGCCGGGCATCACTTTCCAGAATCAGAATATCCAGCTCCGGCGACCAGTTGTGGCCGATTTGCGTCTTGCCATTGTTATGATCAAATAAGGTGAGCGCCTCGAAAATAGTGCTGTCGGTAGGTTCTATCTGAAGGCAAATATTGGCGATTTCCTGCTCTGTGAGCCGTTTTTCTAATAAGCGTGCAGTAGCAACAATAGTTGCCGCAATATCAGCTGTACTGCTGGCCATTCCTTTGGCGACAGGAATCGTCGAGTCAAAGCGGATACGCAGTAAATTACTGACATCATCGGCGTATCCAACAGCGTTCAATACCATTTTTAAGGCCTGACGCATCCGCGGGCGTTCACTGGGTTCAGGTGTGCCTTCAGTTACTTCGACAGTACTGAACCAGTTAATAGGGCAGGAGATCAGTTTTTCTCCGCCATTGATCCAACCCTGAATAAACTCACCGCAGGATGCCGGACAGGATGCCTCAGCCATCGGTAAATACCTGCTGCATCGCCCGGATCAGCCTGACATTATCTTCCGGACTTTTTATCGCCACACGGTAATGGTTAGCGGTTAATCCCGGATAATTGGCGCAATGACGGATCAAAATATGGTGCTGTAGCAGTGCTTTCTGCAGATCAAGATTGTCACGCAGACAGTGAAAAAAGATGTAGTTCGCAGCAGGTCGCCAGACACGTAAACCGGGCAGGGTATTCAGGGCATTAAACAGGTGTGTTTGTTCTGCAGCCAGCCAGCGATGCGTTGCCTGAATATATTCCCGATCATCCAAAATCATTTCACCGGCGAGAGCGGCAAAGGCATTGATGGTCCAGGGTTCCCGGTAATCGCGCATTTGTGAAACCGCAACCGTGTTGGCACTCAGCAGATAACCCAAACGCAGACCGGGAATGGCGAAAAATTTCGTTAATGAGCGGAGCACATACAGATTGGGATAATCTGCCAGCAAAGGCACCATACCGGTTTCATGCGGAAGAAAATCAATAAAGGATTCATCGACAATCAGCGCGATCTGTTTCTGATGACAAACCGCCGCGATAGCTTGAAGGAGCGCTTTGTCCGGTTGCTGACCTGTTGGATTATTCGGGGTGCATAAGAACAGACAATCCAAATCATCAGTAAGCGCCGTCAGTAACCGTTCGTTGGGTTGAAAATCTTCTTCTTCAAACAACGGATAATTGACGATCTCACAACCGGCCCGCTCCAGTGCACGACGATATTCGGCAAATCCCGGAACCAGCAACATCGCTTTTTCCGGTTTGATCTGTTGTACCAGTGCAAAGATCAACTCAGTGGCGCCGTTACCGGCCAGTACCCATGACTGTGGGCAGGCGTTATGCCTTGCCAGTGCAGCATGCAACTGGCGGTATTCGATGTCAGGATAGCGTTCGGCCAGGGAAAGGTGCCCGATAATCGCCTGCTTTAATGAATCAGGCATTCCCAAGGGGTTAATATTGGCACTGAAATCCAGAATATCACTGACATTCAGGCCATATTTCTCCGCTATTTCCAGCACGTTGCCGCCGTGCTGACCGCTTTTCGCCATCTGTGTTGATCCCTTTCCTGCAGCCGTAAGTGACTATGCTATCTCACTAATGCCTGCGATTTCATTTAATTGCATTGCGGTTGGCGTAAATTGCAGCAATGACTGTAGCTGTACCACCTCACCAATCACGATCAACGCCGGTGCTTTAATGCCGGCACGGATGACATCTTCCGGTAAAGTCGCCAGTGTCCCAGCGGCGGATTGCTGAACATTGCGGCTGGCATACATTACCGCAGCGGCAGGGGTATCGGCCGGTTTGCCATGTTCGATTAACTGAGCGCAAATCGTATCAATCTGCGACATCCCCATTAAAATGACCAGCGTGCCCTGTAATCGGGCTAAAGTTGCCCAATCCTGCGGCTCTTTCCCTTGCTGTAAATGTCCGGTGATCACATGAAATGAAGATGCATGATCCCGGTGAGTAACCGGAATACCGGCGTAGGCTAATCCGCCAATCGCAGAGGTAATGCCGGGAACCACTTCGAAAGGAATACCGACTTTGGCCAGCGTTTCGACTTCTTCGCCACCCCGGCCAAACACATAAGGATCACCGCCTTTAAGACGTACAACCTCACGTCCCATTAACGCCTGAGCTACCAGGATCTGGTTAATTTCATCCTGAGGGATCGGGTGATTGTTCGGGGTTTTCCCGACATTAATCAGCTCGCAATCTGCACTGGCTTCTTCCAGCAATTCACGGCAAACCAAGCGATCATAGACCAGTACGTCGGCATTACGGATACAATGCAGTCCTTTTACTGTAATCAGGGATGCATCTCCGGGGCCGGCGCCTACTAACCATACTTTACCTTTCATAATTCACACTCTCATGACGTCACGGGCAATCATTAATTCTTCATTCGTGTTGATCACGGCAATTTTGACCTGGCCGGAATCCTGCTGAATAAAGGTTTCATTCGCGTTGTTTCTGGTTTCATCAAGGGCAATACCGAGATATTCCAGTGCATGACAAATTGCTGCACGGGCGGTACGGGAGTTTTCACCAATACCGCCGGTAAAAATCAGCGCATCTAATCCGCCCATGTGAGCGATATAGCTACCGATAAAGGCACGGATGCGTTCTGCAAACATTTTCAGGGCCAGTTGCGCCCGCTCATTACCGTCTTTTGCGGCTTGTTCTACATCCCGGTAATCATTGGAAACACCGGAAATACCGAGCAGACCGGACTCATTATTGATCAGCGCGTTCAGTTCATCTGCGCTTTTGTTTTCCTGTTTTGCCAGATACGGCATGATGGACGGATCAATATCGCCGCACCGTGTTCCCATCATAACGCCAGCCAGTGGCGTAAAACCCATAGATGTATTCACCGAACGACCATGTTGAATTGCGCACAAACTGGAACCATTTCCCAGGTGGCAACTGATCAAACGCAGATCTGAAAGAGGGGTACTCAGTTTTTCAGCACACTTCTGACTGACGTATTTATGGCTGGTGCCGTGAAAGCCATAGCGACGGATACCTTGTTCCTGATAGTAACGATAAGGCAGGGCGTATAAAAAGGTTTCCGGGGGCATTGTCTGATGGAAGGAGGTATCAAACACTGCAACGGCTTTAGCATGAGGCAGCGCTTCCATAAAGGCGCGGATACCAATGGCATTCACCGGATTATGCAAAGGGGCCAGTGTGCCCAGATGCTCAATTTGCTGTAATGCTGCGGCATCAATACACGCAGAATCGCTGAATGCTTCACCGCCGTGAGCAACGCGGTGGCCGACACCGGCAATTTCATCCAGTGATTTTATGATCTCGTGATCAAGCAAAGCTGACAACAAGTGATCAACCGCCTGCTGATGATTTTCCACGGCAAAGGTTTCACGGTGCTTTTGTTCCCCATACTGAATGCTAAAAAAAGCATCCTGCTTGCCGATTCGTTCGATCATTCCCTTGGTAATCACTTGTTCATCCGGCATGGAGAAAAGCTGAAATTTAAGAGAAGAGCTGCCGGCATTTATCGCCATGATTTTTTGCAACATGGTGTACTCCGATTGACGACGTTAATTGAGATAGTCCAGGAGTGGTGAAATACCATCTCCGGTTATTGAGGACGTAACGAACAAGTATTCGGCACCCGCTTGTCTGAGCTGGTTAGTCGCGAATGACAAGGCGGCTTCATCTTTTGCGGTATCGGCTTTGGTAATAATGCCGATCACCGGCTTGTTGAATGCGGTAGCAAACATCGGCGCAAAAAAGCCTTGCTGGCAGTCGGCACTCTGGACAAGAGCAATAATGTCGGCATCGCACGAGGTGGTGATCAAAGCACTGTAAAGGCAGCGGTTCTCCAGATATTCACCGGGCGTATCGATGGCACAGTCGAAATAACCGAGCGCCTGTGTTTTCTGATACTGCATGGGCTCACTCTGCAGGCGTTGCAGCAATGACGTTTTGCCGCACTGGCTTTGTCCAATCAGCATGATTCGTTTCATCATGGTTATGTCCGCGTTAATTCGCAGGCGCTGAATTTCATCATGTCACCCAGAACGTGAATGACCTGCCGTAAGGCATATTCGATGGCAGAGACATCACCGGTGATGATGACGGCACCTGTGAATCGATCGATAAAGCCGATCGTGACAGCACCGGATTTGGTGGCGATATCGCTGGCAATGATGGCCCCTTCACTCGGTGTGATCGTTAAGATACCGATAGCACTGGCGGCTTCGTTCAGCCCGAGTTTTTTGTAGAGTTCTTTATTCGGATTGGCGATCAGATGTGCCAGCGTGATCTGTTTCCCCGGTACATATTCCTGTATCACGCGTTCTTTGGTTTGAAACTGTTCCAGCATAAAATCACCTTCGTCCGATCAGATTAATTGTTGCCAGAGGGCGTCATGGGGTTTGGCTATCACCATGCTATGTACCAGCAGCCCTTTTTCTCCGGCACTCTGGCTGGCGGCCTTTACGGCTGTTGTGGCATCGGCAATATCGCCATTCAGCACGAGATAACATTTACCGCCAATCCCGAAGGCCATATGGACCCGCACCAGCGTAACGTTGGCTGCTTTGACGGCACAATCTGCGGCAGCAATGCAGGCGGCAACACTGTAGGTTTCAACTACGCCCAGCGATTGCCGTTTATTTACCGGAGTAACACCACTGATGGCAGGTAAAACGGAGGCATGCACATTGGGTAAGACAAAGCTGTCTACTTTCATGTGACCGCCTTCGCGCTCACCGTTCAGTACTGATTGCTGTACGGCCGCGATTTCACCACCCACCATCACAATGTATTTACCGGGGCAGATGGTTTTTGCACTCAACAGATCCACATTGGCACTTTTGAGCATGACATCAGTGACCTGAATGCCTTTGGCGATACTGTTTAATTCGACCAGACCAATTGCGTGATACATGCTTTATCCTCGGTTAATGGTGATACTTGTCGGCGTGACGCTGGTAACCCGGCCACTGATGCTGGCGTGAATGCCAACACTCAATGCATCTGCTTTGGGGGTGGCCATACACTGGCCGGTTACAACCTGATCGCCGGGCTGAACAATGGCTTCAGCTGCGACACCGATATGTTGCTGCAGTGGCAGCGTGACGCTTTCCGGTTGCCATGACAGGTCCGTGAACGGTGCTTTGTGGTAATACGGTTCAAGATTCAGGCGGGAAATCAGCCGTTTGATCGGAACCATGCGGTATTCCGCCATCGGATCCTGCTGGCGTAATTCGCCCTGATACCGCGCACCTTGCTGACGGAGTTGTTTTTTCAGCAGCTGATTGATCCGCATCGGTGAAATTTCCACCGGACAGGCGTAACTCTCACAAACGCTGCATTCGGAGCAGGTGAGTGCGGATAACAGAATGGATGGTGTTGCCACCTGCTGATAATTCATTGCCCGCACCAGCAGATGTGGCGGCAGCTCATGGCCAATGATGTGCCGCGGACAGAGTTCGGTGCATAAACCGCATTGTTCACACACTGTTTTTGCCATATTCAGAATGGCATCATCGCTGCGTTTCCGGCGCTGGATGATGAGATGATCTTCCGGAAGAACCAGTAAACCACCGGTGGTTTTAGTGACAGGTGCATCCAGATCTGTGACCAGTTTTCCCATCATCGGCCCGCCGTTGATAAACGCCGGATCAGGGATGGTGGCTCCTCCTGCGAGCGTTAATACATCGCGTAATGTCACTCCCAGCGGAACCGTCACAGTCATTGGATTCCGTACCGCACCGTTGATGGTCAGTGTCCGGTGAGTCACCGGTGTTTCTGTTTCTAATGCGGCAGCAAGATTAAGCAGTGTCTGCACATTATTGACGACAACGCCGATGCTGATGGGTAATGCAGCAGGAGGCACCCGGCGTCCGGTGGCCTGCCAGATGGTGATGACTTCATCACCGGCAGGATAGACATCAGGCAGAATGTGGATCCGTACGTTTTCGGGTAACAGCGGTTCCAGCGCGGCAATGGCCGGCTGATATTTTGCTTTCAGCGCAATAATGCCTTCTTTAGCACCTGTCGCCGCCATGCCATAACGTAATCCGCGGATAAGCTGACTGGCATGTTGCGCCATCAGTTGCTGATCGACTTTCAACATGGGTTCACATTCAGCAGCATTGACCAGATAGATCTCTGCTTTCGCCTGCAATTTCACATAGGCAGGAAATCCGGCGCCACCGGCACCGACGATACCGGCCTGACGTACTTTTTCCGGAAGCATATTCAGATCGAGTGTTTGTAAAACCGTCTGAATTTGCTGTTCCTGCAAAATAATGGCAGATCCGCTCATAGAATAGCCTCTACAATCCGGCTGATTTCAATATCTGTAATCGGACAAGGGTTGGTTTTTAATGTGCTGTCAGCTTGTGTTGCCGCAATAATGTCGGGTAAACAGCTACGCACCTGTTTTTCGCTGATTTTCAGCGCATGTAACGAAGTGACGATTCCGATCTGTTTCTGTAACTGACGGATATGATTGAGTAGCTGATTAAGTGCTGTTTTATCACAGGCATCTTGTGCACAGAACAGGCAGTGCTTGGCCATACTGGCGTAGCGTTTCAGGGCACGAACATCACTGGCAGCATTAAAGCTGATTACCTGCGTTAGTAATAACGAGTTCGCCAGACCATGAGCGATGTGAAACTGACCGCCCAGCTGATGCGCAATCGCGTGATTCAGCCCCAATCCGGCCTGACTGAATGCCATACCGGCCATCGCAGAGGCATTGTGCATTTTGCTGCGGGTTTGCAGGCAATCGCCTTTAACACAGGCAGTCGGCAGGTAACGGAAGACCAGTTGCACAGCTTTTTCAGCCAGTGCATCGGTAAAATCGCTCGCGCCTTTGGAAACATAGGCCTCCAGTGCATGAGTGAGCACATCCATCCCGGTATTGGCGGTGATCGCGGGGGGTACAGTCACGACAAGTGACGGATCAAGGATCGCGATATCCGGATAGATGCTGTCTTCAAAAATCGGATATTTAATGCCTTTTTCCGGATCACTGATCACCGTTGCACTGGTCACTTCTGAACCAGTACCACTGGTGGTCGGGATGGCAATACAGGTTTCGATATCCCGTCCTTGCTGACGCGCGAAATAAACAATGGCTTTGGCGGCATCAATAGCTGAACCACCGCCAAAACCGATGACGATGTCGGGTGTAACAGCGTTGAATTGGGTGATCCCGGCCACCACGATGGCAATGCTGGGATCAGGGGTGATATCGCTGAATAAATGAACCTCATTTTGCGGTGCTAACAGAGTTTCGAGCCGTGTATACGCCGGACTTTTGGCTAAAAAACTGTCACAGACGACCCAGATCTTTTTCCCGTTAAACCGCTTCAGTACATCCAGACTGTTAATACCACTGTAGATTTTCGTACTGACTAAAAACTTGTTCATTTATTCATGCCTCATCAGAACTTAGCGAATTGAAAAGCCATTGGTCAGTACACAGCGGCGTAAGCGACCGAACGTGCGGGCTGATGTGGTGCCTTCGCCGGTCGGGGTGGCAATGGTGAAGGTGGTAAATCCTTCTGCTCCCACACCAATTCCTGCGTAGGAAGGGCCGTTTTTCACGAAAATTGAGGTTTGCATCAGATGTGCAGCCTTGTTCAGGCGAGAAACATTCTGTGAATGCATCATGGCGGTATGATGCAGGCCATCTTCCACTTTCAGTGCCAGCTGCAGGCCTTGTTCGAAGTTATCAACGCGAACAATCGGCAGCACTGGCATCAGTTGTTCGGTAACAACAAACGGATCATTGGCCGGGACTTCCAGAATGATCAGCCGCGGTTCTTTGGCCGGGCAGGGAATGCCGGCGGCTGCCAGAATCGTTGCCGGGCTTTTGCCGACCAGACTCTTATTAGCCGCACCTTTCTGAATGCATACTTCGCGTAACTGAGCGATTTGTTGCGGATCGGTGATCTGCATTGCGCCGAATTCACGCATTTGCTGGATCAGTTGATCCGCAATGCAATCGACGGCAATCACGCTTTTTTCTGCGATGCAGGGCAGGTTGTAATCAAAAGAGGCACCCGCGACGATGTCTTGTGCGGCTTTGACGATCTCTGCGGTTTCATCCACCAGACAAGGCGGATTACCGGCGCCGGCACCAATCACTTTTTTCCCGCTTTTCAGCCCCATATTCACGATACCGGGGCCACCGGTGATGGCTAACAACGCGATTTTGTCATGTGCCATCATTTGCTGGGTGGCTTCAAAAGTCGGCTCTTTGACCGTCACGATCAGATTGTGGATACCGCAGACTTTGAAGGCGATCTCTTCCATTTTCTGGATTAACCACAAAGAGATATTTTTTGCACCGGGATGCGGGCTGAAATAGATCGCATTTCCGGCGGCCAGCATACTGATGCTGTTATTGATAATGGTTTCGGTCGGATTTGTGCTGGGTGCCACGGCACCAACTACCCCAAACGGAGAGTATTCAAACAACACCATACCTTCATCACCGGTCAGAGCAGTTGTTTTCAAATCTTCGATACCGGGAGTATTTTCCAGTGCTGCTTTGTTTTTCAGGATCTTGTCGGCGGTGTTGCCCATACCGGTTTCTGCGGCAGCACGTTCTGCCAGTTCAGACAGGCAGGGCGCAATCTCAGCACGAATGGCGGCAATAATGGCACTGCGGGTTTTTAACGGTGCTTCCTGATAACGCAGGAAGGCGGCATGCGCTGCACAGATGGCACTGTCCACATCATCAAACAATGCAACAGACGAAGCGGTACATGCAGGCGTGTCCGTAGCGGAAGGCGTGAGCTGTTCAGTCAGAATAGTGCGGATTAAGCTTTCTAACTCAGTGTTATTCATTCTTCTTTCCCCAGATGTAATCCATGAAGTGCGGCTTGTGCAATACGCATATCTTGTTCAACGCTGCCACCGCTGATCCCTAAACCACCCACCAGGTGACCGTCGCGATAGAGCGGATAACCGCCGCCGAATGTCACCACTTTTCCGCCGCTGCTGGCTTCAAGCTGAAACAGGTCGGCACCGGGCTGGATCGCGGCGCTTAATTCGTGAGTTGCGGCTTTGAGGGCCACGGCGGTGTAAGCTTTTTTCGGTGCCAGTTCGAGACTTACCAATAACGCGTCCGGCATCCGGTAAGTCAGAATGGCATTGCCATGCCGGTCGGTGAGGGCAATCACCACCGGCACCTGCAATTCATTTGCTGCACAGATGGCTTGTTGCAGCAGACGATGTGCAAGCGAGAAGTCCAGCGCTAACTGTCCGCTGTTAACCGGGGTAGCAGTTGTCGCCGCCGGGAGAGCATTCCGGCGTTCGGTGGTTGCGGACAGATAGCGCTGAATGACGGTTTTCACAATCTGATCGGTATGAGCCTGCTGATCTTCAAAGCGGGCAAGGGCATACAAACAATCAGAAAGACGATTTAAATATTTCAGTAATTCCGGCCGGATAGTGGCCGTTTCAGACAATTCCACTAACCGGCGCTCTGCCCGGCGCGCGATGGTTCGGGCGACATGTAACCGGCTGCCGGCTTCAGAGGTGCCGGGCAGCACAAAATTGTGCACGGGTGGTAAGGCGGCCATGCAGCGATCAATCGCGTTCTCCATTGCCGTAATATCATCGGCTGTGACAACTCGCTGATTAGCTTTGGTTGCGGCAGGATCAGCCGTCGCCAGCTCTGCCCCCAGATAAAACAGCTGATACTGAAGCGCTTCCAGCAGAGACTGGTTTGCTGCGTCTTTGACTTCCTTACTGGCCAGACTCAGCATGGCATTCAGTTCATCCACGGTGCCGTAGGTCTCGACGCGTAAATCTGTCTTTTTAACCCTGGCGCCGCCGACTAGTGCGGTGGTGCCTTTATCGCCGGTTTTGGTGTAAATGCTCATGAATCACTCCTCAGGCAGACGGGTTTTGAGACAGCGAGTCGACAATACCGACAATGGCCAGATCGATGGCTTCGTTGGGTTCATCAAATACCCAGCGCGCAGAAGCACCGCGTGCGATCAGCACGATTTCACCTTCACCCGCACCGACAGAATCAACCGCCACTTCTTCCCGTAAACGTTCTTGTTCGGGGTGCGTGCCATCCGCATTGAGCAACTGGACTAACAGCAATTTCTTTCCGGTCAGGGAATGTGATTTTTGTGTCGAAACGACGGAACCGATGACTTTGGCTAATTGCATGATTTACTCCGGCCGGATCCATTGCATGTGGCGCTGAGTCAGCACATCTGACGCCAGCGGGGTTAATAACGAGCGCGGCGCAATCAAGAGCGTGCCGGGTCTCAGACTGATCACATCGCTGTAACCAATCACTGATTTTGGGCATAACCAGATTGCTTGCCCCTGATGATCACTGAGGGTGAGCGCCAGTTTGCTCAGCCCTGCGACAGGTAAGGCAGTCAATAATTGCTGATGCAGACTGATGTGCAGATGAATGCCATAAGACATCGCATCAAGCGCAGTGGCGACTGCCGGATGATTAGCATCGAGCGCAGCGAGTTGGCGCATAAAGCCAAGATCGGGCTGCTGAATGTGCAGATTGGCATGACGTACATAAACAGAAGGAGACAGTCCTTGCGCTAAATCTGACTGACGGGCAGCAAACACGGCACGTTCACGTTGCTGCAGCAGAGCAACGATCCGGCTGACGATTTGCGCAGTTTGATCCAGAGGAAGGGCGGCCATGATCTATTCCCTCACCAACGTGGCGAAGGCCGCCGGATTATCGACATCGGCGGCATTGGCTTCGTCGGTATCAATATGCATTTCCAGCGTCATCTCAGGAGAAACCCGGATCGCAACATCCTCAAAAATGGTTTTGCGACTGCTGCCTTCAATGGCTACTTTGACGGAGTCACCGTGCTGCACGCCGTAAATCAGCGCATCCAGCGGGGACATGTGAATATGGCGCAGGGCAACAATCACGCCTTCATTCAGTGTGATTTCCCCGAACGGGCTGATCAGCTTGATGCCCGGTGTATTACTCAGTTTGCCGGATAAGCGTAGCGGGGCAGTGGCCCCCAGAGTACGTGCATCGGTGCGTGAAATTTCAATCTGGCTCTGACTGCGTAACGGTCCGAGAATACGGACATTTTTCAGATGACCTTTCGGGCCGGCAACGGTGACTGTCTGTTCGGCGGCAAATTGTCCTGGTTGTTTCAGGGCTTTTTTGACCGCTAACGGCTGATCAGGAAACAATTGCTGATAGTCAGTTTGTGATAAATGCACATGACGATTGGACACACCCAGCGGGATAGGGCGTTGACGCAGTTCATCCAACACATGGCAGACAGCGGTTCTGACGAGTTCTTTTTCCATCATGCGTGACCTCTGGCATGAATACATTTACTTCGTGGTTCACCTTTCTGGCGCGGGCAAAGTGGGTCTTGACAGAGGTTGCAGGTCACTTTGCCGTCAGGAAAATCCACGGTTGGTTCTCCTTCCTGATCGGGTGTCACTTCGTCGGTTACTGTTTCGGAAACGGCTTCCTGAGCGATGGGTTGTGTTGCTGTTGGCTCAGGCGTTAGCGACGGTTGTTCCACCTTGGTTTTTGACGGCACGACCTGTTGCATTAGCTGTGTATCAGGGCGGGCTAATAATGATTTTGCGATCAAACCACCATGTTTCACTGCGAAAGCCGCGCCAGTGCTCAGTGCGGCATCGACCGCAGCCACATCACCCGTAATTTTGATGGTCATCCAACCACCACCTTTGCATGTATCAATACCAACCAGCTTGACCGAGGCCGATTTCGCCATGGCATCTGCTGTGTTGACGGCCAGCGCAAAACCGCTGACTTCTAATAATCCGAGTGATAATTTCACGTTGCACACCTCTTACTGGCTGGCTTCCCTGAATTACAGTGATTTCGGTAAAATAGTTTCCACATCGCTGTGAGGGCGAGGGATCACATGGCAGGACTGAACCTGACCGACGTTTTTCGCTGCCGCAGAACCAGCCTCTACCGCCGCTTTCACCGCGCCAACATCACCCCGCACCATCACGGTGACGAGACCGGAACCAATTTTTTCGTAGCCAACTAACTGCACATTGGCCGATTTCACCATTGCATCAGCCGCTTCGATGGCAGCGACTAATCCTTTGGTTTCGACAAGACCTAACGCATTGTTCATTTTTGCTCTCCTGTGTTTCGCTTGGTATGAACGCTTATTACAACGGCTTAAACGGTAAACCTTTCACGAGTCTGGCGGCGTTATTGCCGAGACTTCGTAATACATCCACTGGTTGTGACAGTGGTTTACTTAATTGAAATAACGGGCTCGCAGGCATCAGGTTTTTGTAATGAATAACGAGTTGTTCCCGATTGCAGGCCAGACCCACTAATAACGGCGACTGCTGAGCAGCCAGATAAGCTGCGTCGATGACATCGCTGCCGGTTATTGGCTTTAGCTGAAATGGGATGCCTTCCTCTTCGATGCCGTAAAATACCTGTTGCCAAAGCCCAGCATCACAACCGGCTAGCAGGTGCACTAAAATAACGGGCTGTTCTTCATGCAGTGATTTCATGCCGGCAGCTCCCGCAGATAAGAGAGGATCAAACCGGTAGCCACAGCGTTACGCGGGCCTTCACAACCGCGGATGTTGCCGCGGCCAGCGACCAGGTTGTAATGCGACAGGGCATCGGTCACCAGTTGCGGTACTTCAAAATCGAGCGATGAACCACCGACCAGCACCACAAATGGAATATCGCGGATATTGCCGGTGGGGCTGACGAACTGCAGGGCGCGCAGCGAGTTGGTGACAAACACACGCTCTTTGGCCGAGCGGCGAATGTTGCGCACTTTTTCCAGTGCGAATTCACCGGGCAGGGGAATAAATTTGCCTTCTTTCACTACCACCACACGAGCAAAAACGGCAGCTGGTAGCGGGGTATCAAAGAACTGCACCGAGCCGTCTTCATGGCGGATGTGGAACAGGCTTTCGACTTTCGCCAGCGGATATTTCTTGATGTCTTCGGCCAGGTAACGATCTTCCAGCCCCAGTTCCGAGGCGATGATCATGGTGACCATATCGCCGGCACCGGCGAGGTGGGTTGCTACGATCTCGCCTTGTGGGTTGATAATTGAGGCATCGGTGGAACCGGCACCCAGATCGAGAATTGCCATCGGTTTGGTGGTGCCTGGGGTAGTGAGTGCCCCTAAAATGGCGGCTTCGGCTTCAGCCCCACCGATTTGCACTCCGATATGCAGCGTGTTATGAATTTCTTCGGCGATCCGCGCCATTTGCAGATGATCAGATTTCACCATTGAGGCAATACCGACCGCCTGTTCCAGTGAGAATTCACCGGCCAAACCGCCTTGCACATTCACTGGCACGAAGGTATCCACGGCCAGCAGATCCTGAATAAAGATTTCGCCGGAAGGTTTATTGGTCAGTTCCGCCATGGTCTGGCGCACGTTTTCCAGCATACCGCCGATATTGGAACCGGATTCGCCGGTCACGTTATCCAACTGGCGACAGGCTTTGACGGCCTGCATGATTTTTTCACTGCCGGAGGCCACATCGACGGTTGTGGTGCGGCCATTGGCAAACAGCATCAGATGACCTGCTGGAATAGTTCTGGCTTTGACGTCCCCCTTCGGTGTTTTCACCACTACCGCAGAACGGGTACCGATCAGCGCACGGGCAACTGGCACAATATTGCGGGTTTCATCTGAAGAGAGATTAAATACGGTGGCGATACCATAGGGGTTGGACAAGGTGCTAATCACCTGTCCGGGCATGGCAACTTCAACTGCAGCCAGCATACCCATCGGAATTCTGTCGATATAACTGACTTCATCGACAATCGGAATTGGTTTTTCGAGACGGTTATTCACTAAAACACCGTCATCGCGTTGCAAAATTGCGGCTTCAATGCGGTATCCGGCTTTGGCGGCGGCGTTGATCATCCCGGCAATATCGGCAAAGTCGAGCTGAGCAGGCGCGACAACAATATAAGATTCACTGTTGCTGCGGGAAAGCAGTTCATCGAAGGTAATGGTGATGCCCACACCCAGGCCGAGTCCGCCGGGGGTTTTCGGGTTATGACCAATCATAGTGGATTCGGTAATGATGGTTTCCGTGATGGTTTCCATCGCGACATCACCAATAACCGGTGTTGCTTCGTTAATGCGGATCAGACTCAGATCACTTAAAGCAATACCGGCTTTTTCCACCAGCAGGTTCAGTGCTTTGTAGATGCCAAACAAATTACGTTTGGTGCCTTTGATACCAGTAGTCTCGGTTAATGCACTGGCGATAAAACGGAAATCACCATTGGATCTCCGTAATCCCAGCGCTACTTCAGTTGAAGAGTTACCGATATCAACGCCTACAATGTATTCCATCACCTTACCTCACTTTGCCTTCAGCCAATGACGAAAAACAACTTAGTCATCGCCTTTGAGTTTTTTACGCGACAAGTAGAGTTCAGCCGCTTCACGGACAAATCCGGCACAGATTTTTGCGTTGTATTTCTGTTCCAGTTCGTTCGCGATGGTGAGCAACTCGTCTTTTGACGAACGGTAAGGACGCAGCGCGTTATAAATCTCCAGCACGCGCTCATCCGGCACCGCAGTCAGTTCGGCAGCACGTTCAAAGTTCAGAGCCAAAAGGTCTCGACCTGCGCTGCGGGCAATATCAGCCTGAATACGTAATATTTCAGGCGTAATACGCATGTCTTGAGCAGAGATCTTGTCGCTTAGTACATTTTCCAACGTGATGTCATCGAGTGTTTTATTGGTCGATGTTTTCACCCAGTCAGGATGTTTATTGGCCAGTGGATAATCGTTTACTGTCGCACCGCTTTTTGAGGCGGTTGGCGCTGAAACCACAGGCGATGCACCTTGCAGGCTGTTCATTTTGCTCAACACATCACGAACCATGGATTCAATAGCTTCTGAATTCATTGTCTTTTCCTTTATTAAAGCGCGACCTGTAATTCCTGCGCGTTCTTACCGATCACCACATGTTTGGTTTCCTTGATATGCAGCACCGCTGATTTGGCCTGATATTTCGGACGTGCCATCTGATCGTTCAGTGTTGGCACTGGTTGTGGTGATTCGCCCTTGGCATATTTCGCCGCGTTCTTGCCGATCTGGCGATAGGTCTCCAGCGTGATCAGCGGAGCTTGCGGGAACAGCTCCAGGTTGGAAAGCGGTGGTAATCCACGCTGGTGAATGACCGTGGTGCCTTTCGACTGAATGCCAATAGAGATGCCAGAGCCGCTCAAACGGTTGCCTTCCACTGCTACAAACGCCACGTCGGAAGATTTAAAGCAGCGGATCACGCGTGCTTTTAAGCCCTCTTCTTCGATGCCTGCAATCACTTCACGCAGAATGTTTTTGTGGGAAACGCCAACCATGTTTGCGGTTTGTGACAAGCCAAAAGCCGGACCCACGGCGATGACAACTTCATCACGACCGGTGCCTGATTTGGCTTCACCCACTTCCTTCAGAAAGCACTCACCAGATGCTGGTGCTGCTGCGGTTTGTTTGAAGGAAACGCTTTTGTCTTGTGACTGCATGCCTTGCAGCACTTCTTCAATGATTTGACGCAATAGCTTTTCGTTAATATCAACCATGACACGTCTTCCTTATCCCAATTCGTTAGGGTCAAGTGCATTTGGGATGTTTTTGATCTCTTCCCAACGAGCGCCTTCCAGACGATAACCAGTGCCGGGGCCAGCATAGTCATTCACATCATTCACTGCCGACAGCACTTGGTTGTCGCCGACGATGATGGCGGAGGTATGCAGGTAATCACCGGAGATCTTGGCTTTCTGGATGTTGAGCATGTCTTGCGCGATATCGGCAAAACCGCCTTGTGCCAACGCTTTCACCACTTCCAGACCGGTGCGGTTGTGCTCGATAATTTCCTGCGCGGCTTTCAGATCTTCCACAATGTTGCGTTCAGGCATGTCTTTCGAGCCGTGGGCGTAAGTTGCCGCTGTCACTTCCTCGTCGGTAATCGCTGGTAAACCCATGCCGGCAAACACGGCTTGCAGCGCACGCGCTGCTTTATTGCGAACAGCAACCACATCTTCTTCACGCACAGGGCGCAGACCACCGTCGACTTTCAAGTCACGTTGCAGCACGTTGTAGTCATCGAAGTCTTCCGCATCTTCGTTGGAACCGGCGAACATGTTGTCGTAGTTCGGCACTGCGGAATAACCGGATGAAATGAAGTCAGTACCTGGCAGGAACTGCATCAGCAGACGCGCAGTCCGACGCATATCCGAGTGGGTGAAGGTCTGATCGTTACTGGACGCACATTCCAAATCGATGGATGAGCAGATCAAGTTTTCCGCCAGCACAGCACGAATGCCTGATGGCACGGCAGATGGCACCCCGATGCAACTGACAGAACCATTTTGCAGACCCTGTACGCCGGCTGCTTTGGTGATGTAGATGCAGCGCGCTTCCAGATACAGCATGGATTTGCCTTCGGCATAACCCATCTGCACTTCAGAGCCTGAGCCAGAGGTGAAACGCATTTTCAGCCCGCGCGACGCATAGGAAGAGGCGAGGAAACCTTTCGACCATGGCGTGTCGTCACCATCGGTGAATACTGGTTCAGTGCCGTACACGGAAATGGTTTCGGCATAACAGGTGTGACCCAGCATCCCCAGTTTCAGCTCGGTAGCTTCTTCCAGCGAACATTGAGTCAGCACGCCAGGGCGACCGACTTGTGAGCCTACCAGCAGCGCTATC
>RRZU010596814.1_pt1 | contig 31824 bp, 34 predicted proteins | sample 2165561 | NCBI WGS metagenome assembly RRZU01 (sample SAMN10456909, study PRJNA506462) | wastewater metagenome | isolation source: wastewater sludge | place: USA: Moscow, Idaho | reverse complement strand
TATCTCTTACTTATTTTATGCAGCAAGGTTTAAGTTGTTTGAAAAAGTCGTTTCCTTTATCATCGACCAAAATAAATGCAGGGAAGTCTTCCACTTCTATTTTCCATATTGCCTCCATACCCAACTCAGGGTATTCAAGACATTCGATTTTCTTAATATTGTTTTGAGCCAGAATAGCAGCCGGACCTCCAATAGAGCCAAGATAAAATCCGCCGTATTTTTTACAAGCATCTGTTACTTCCTGACTACGATTGCCCTTTGCTAACATAATAAGACTTGCACCTTGTGATTGAAACAAGTCAACATAAGAGTCCATACGACCGGCCGTTGTTGGTCCCATAGAACCACAAGCCATACCCTGCGGCGTTTTTGCAGGACCGGCATAATAAATAGGATGGTCTTTTACATACTGCGGCAAACCTTCTCCGTTATCAAGACGCTCTTTTAGTTTAGCATGAGCAATATCACGACCAACAACAATAGTTCCGGTAAGGGACAATCTTGTTGAAACAGGATATTTCGTCAAATCGGCAAGGACTTCCTTCATAGGACGATTTAGATTTATCTTAACAGGATTTCCTTCTCCTGCCTGACGCATTGATTCAGGGATGTATTTCCCAGGATTATTTTCCAATTTTTCTAACCAAATACCGTCCTTGTTTATTTTTGCTTTTACATTTCTGTCGGCAGAGCAAGAAACAGCCATTGCGACAGGGCAAGAAGCTCCATGTCGAGGAAGACGCACAATACGAACATCATGAGCATAATATTTACCGCCAAATTGTGCTCCAAAACCACATTGTTGGGCTGCTTTTAATATTTTTGCTTCCAATTCTACATCACGGAAAGCTTGACCACCCTCGTTCCCCTGGGTTGGGAGTTCATCATAATATTTAGCAGAAGCCAATTTAACAGTTTTAAGAGCCATATCGGCCGATGTTCCACCAATAACAAAAGCAATGTGATATGGAGGGCAAGCTGCCGTTCCTAAAGTTCTCATTTTTTCCACCAAAAACTTTTCTAACTTTTCAGGGTTTAACAAAGCTTTTGTTTCTTGAAATAAATATGTTTTATTGGCAGAACCTCCCCCTTTGGCAATAAAAAGGAATTTATACTCTGCTCCATCTATACTCATAATATCAATTTGAGCAGGCAAATTACACCCCGAATTGATTTCTTTGTACATGTCTAAGGGAATGGTTTGTGAGTAACGCAAGTTTTCTTCGGTGTAGGTTTTATACACACCTTTGGAAAGAGATGCTTCATCATTTCCTCCTGTCCAAACTTGTTGACCTTTTTTTGCAAAAATAGTTGCGGTTCCGGTATCTTGGCAAAAAGGAAGAATTCCTTTTGCTGCAATTTCAGCATTACGAAGCATAGTCAACGCAACATATTTGTCGTTTTCACTTGCTTCAGGATCTGTTAGAATTTTTGCTACTTGTTGTTGATGAGCAGGACGAAGCATAAAAGCTACGTTTCTCATAGCAGTGTTTGCCAGAAGAGTTAATCCCTCAGGTGCAACTTTTACTACTTTCTGACCTTCAAATTCTACTTCTGATACGAATTCTTTTGTCAACAATTCATATTCTGTTTTGTCTTTCCCAAGGGGAAATGGATTTTGATAGGAAAATGCCGGTGTCGCCATAATTATAATCTTTAATACAAAATAATATCCATCTTAATATCGTGTTTTTCGGTAGGAATAACATCTACTATTTGTTCCGGATAAGCTATTCCTATTTTGTATGCAGAAACCAAACACAAAAGCTTGTCATAAAAACCTTTTCCTCTTCCTAATCTATTGTTTTGCTTATCAAAAGCAACTGCAGGAATAACAAAAACATCAATTTGGTTAATATCCCCAAATAAAAGCGTTTGTGGTTCTAAAATTTTAAATGACCCTTCCGCCATATCTTTTTCATCCGTATATGGCTTTATGTACATTTTTCCGTCTTGGATTACGGGTAAAAAAAGCTGTTTCTGCCTTGCCCATTTTTTGACAAACGGATGTGTATCAATTTCATCGGGCAATGACCAAAAAAGCAATACACTTTTTGCCTTCTGAAAAAAAGGGTTGTTTTCAAGCTGTTCTAAAATTCTTTTCTCGCTTTCCTTACGTTCATTCGCAGACAAAGAAGCCACTCTTTCTTTTATTTCTTGTCGAAGTATCTTCTTTGTTGTTAACGAATTCATGGGTTGAAATATAGCATTTTACAACTGCTCAGTTTTATTAATTTAAAAAATGTAAAGCATTTTATTTTAAACAATCATTCCAATTTACATTGAGCATATTTCCCGATTGCATAAACTCCATGTGCATACCAAAAGAAGCACATAAACTTTGTGGAGTTTGGTCCTTTCCATATATGGCAAGGTATTTTTTCAAAATTTCTCTATATTCGGGAGCTACACAATTGTTAATAATAAGGTTTGCACGTTCAATAGGATTTGTGCCTCGTAAATCGGCAATGCCATATTCTGTCACCAATACCTTTACAGAGTGTTCGCTATGATCAACGTGTGAAACCATCGGAACAATGGCACTGATATTACCATTTTTAGCAGTAGCAGGGGTGGTGTAAATTGAAATGTAAGCACTACGCGTAAAATCTCCTGAGCCACCAATTCCGTTCATTATTTTCGTTCCCATAACATGTGTACTATTGATGTTACCAAAGATATCAGCTTCTAATGCGGTATTAATGGTAATGAGTCCCAAACGACGAACAATTTCCGGATTATTCGAAATCTCTTGAGGGCGAAGAACTAATTTGTTCCCAAAAAAATTCAAATTTGAATATATATCTTGTAACAACGGAGTGGTAACGGTCAAAGAGCATCCACTGGCAAATTTCACACGTCCTTCTTTCATCAAACCAATAACAGCATCTTGAATTACTTCCGTATACATTTCAAAATTAGGAATATCAGGATTCGCTCCCAAGGAAGCCATTACTGCATTGGCAATATTTCCTACTCCCGATTGTATTGGTAAGAACGATGCGGGAATAGTTCCTCTTTTGATTTCAGATACCAAAAAGGAGCACACATTCTCCCCAATTTTTGCGGTAACATCATCAACAGGAGCAAAGCCTCCTACCTCATCCGCTTTGTTTGTTTCTACAATGCAAATAATTTTTTTAGGATCTACTTTCAGAATAGGAGACCCAATACGATCACTTGGTTTATATATAGGAATTTCCCTTCGATAAGGAGGGTCAAGAGGTTCGTAAATATCATGTAATCCTTTTAAAGTTTTCGGATGAAAACTATTTAACTCGATAATAATTTTATCTGCTAAAGCTGCAATAGTCGGAGTAATACCAACTCCCGAAGTAAGTAAAATTTCACCATTTGCAGAAATATCACACGCTTCAATAATGGCAATATTTGGACGAGGCAGAAAACCACATCTTAATTCTTGAGCCAACATCGAAAGATGCATATCAAAATAGCTAGCCTTATGCTGATTGATGGAATTTCTAAGATCTTTGTTGGATTGGTAAGGAGTTCTGAAAGCAACAGCATTTGCACGTGCTAAAACACCATCGAGAGAATCTCCGGTAGATGCTCCGGTATAAACCCCAATTTTAAACGGTTTCCCTTCTGCGTGAAAAGACTCTGCTTTCGCAGCAATCGCACCAGCTACTACTTTGGGAGCTCCAGCCGGAGTAAAACCACTAAAACCCACAACATCTCCATCATTAACATAGTTTGCCGCTTCCTGAGCTGAAACTATTTTAAAATTTATTTGCATGACAATAATTTTTCGATAAGTTTTTTCGGGAGACAAAGGTACTATTTTTTATCTTCATCTCGCACGCCCTTTGTCAAAAATAATTCCAATTTTTCAGGAGTTAAATTTAAGTGAAGTTCTCCCACTTCAGACAAGGAAATTCGACCGGTTTCTTCCGAAACAACAATCGTTGTTGCATCAGTCTTTTGCGAAATACCTAATGCGGCTCTATGTCTTAAACCCAAATGCTTGGGTAGATCCTGATTATGGGCAATGGGCAAAATACAACCAACAGCTTTAATTCTGTTATTAACAATGATGAGAGCTCCATCGTGCAATGGACTGTTTTTAAAAAATATATTTTCGATGAGACGAGCCTTAATATAAGATTCTATTCTTTCTCCAGTACCCCAATATTTCGATAAATCAGCATCGTTTTGGATTACGATAAGTGCCCCTGTTTTGGTTTTAGAAAGAATCTCACACGCCTGAACTATTTCGGACGTATAATCAAAAGAAGAACCCTCTCTCGCCCCCAAAAGGATCTTCTTAATTCGCCCGACAAACCCTTTTGCTTTTTTTCTTCCGCCAAGTGCGGCCATGAAACGCCTTATTTCCTCTTGAAAAAGGACAATCAAAGCAATTGCTCCAACACTCACAAACTTATTCATAATAGAACCCAAAAGCTCCATTTGAAAAACAAAAGAAACAAAAAACCAAACCACTATAAAAGACAAAACGCCAATAAAAACGTTCATTCCTGAGGTTCCCCGCAACAATCTGTATGTTTGGTATAACAATATTGCTACAATGAGAATATCTATTACATCCTTTATCCTAAAATCAAAAATCATATTGGACTTCTTTTAATTTTTCAGTTATTCGAACAATTTCCATGGCTTCCGCAACATCGTGTACACGAAGGATATTTGCACCCTTTTGAATCAACAACGTATTTAGTATAGTTGTGCCATTCAAACTCTGCTCAGCGGTCGTCTGCAACACCTTTTGAATCATTGATTTACGGGAAATTCCAACTAAAATGGGCAATTCAAATACTTTGAAAACATCAAGATTATTTATCAATGCATAATTTTGTTCCAATGTTTTTCCAAAACCAAATCCAGGATCAAGAATTATATCTTTAACGCCCAATCCTTTTAACTGATTAATTTTTTCAGAAAAATAAAATAAAATTTCTGGTATGAATTTTTCATATGAAGGATTATGTTGCATCGTTTGAGGAGTCCCTTGAATGTGACTCAACACATATGGAATTTGCCACTTAGCAGCAGTTTCGAACATCCTTGAGTCCATCATTCCTCCAGAAATATCGTTGATAATTGATATTCCATAATTTTTCACAGAAAAATCAATTATTTCTGCACGAAACGTATCAATAGAAATAATAACGTCAGGAAAGTGAGAACAAATGATTTGCAACGCAAAATCCAACCTTTTCTGCTCTTCCTTTGCAGATATATTGTCGGCATTAGGACGAGAGGAATAACCTCCCACATCGACAATAGAAGCTCCTTGTTCTATAGCTTTACCTACTTTATCCAAGATATCTTTTTCAGTGTTACTTCTACTTTGTAAAAAAAAAGAATCTGGTGTAATATTTATAACACCCATAACTCTCGGAGTACAAAAATCGAGTAGCTTCCCTTTTATGTTTATACTTAAAGGGTTATCTGTCGGTATAATCATTTTTTATCTTTGATGAGACATTTTGCAAAAACTTTCTAAAAAAGTATAAATGATTCATTGCAAAATTAGAAATTATATTCATCTTTGCACTGTTTTTCAGTAAAAAATAAAAAAAACAAACGATTACACAATAAGAAATCTGAAAAACTGTTATCTTTGTAAGCTAATTTAATTTCAAACCAAATTATGAAAATCAATCATCTTAAAACAGTTCTTCTTTTGTGCACACTTGTTGCTTTTGGTTCTTGTAAAAAACAAGTATCCAATACGACAGGATGGAACTACAATGACAAAAAAGAAGGAGGCTTTCAGGTTGTCAATAATTACGAACAAGACACGCCTCCGGGAATGGTCTTTATTGAAGGTGGTACCTTCACTATGGGTCGTGTTACGGAAGATACATATAGTGAATGGAATAATTATCCTCGTCGTTTGACTGTTAGTTCTTTTTACATGGATCAATATGAAATCTCTAACTTAGATTGGAGAGAATATGTGCATTGGACTAGTTTAATGTTCGCAGGAGCACCTAAAATTATTGAAAAAGCCCTTCCTGATACGTTAGTTTGGAGAGACGAGTTAGCATATAATGAGCCTTATCTTGAATACTACTATTCACACGTTGCTTACAATATGTATCCGGTCGTAGGTATAAGTTGGGAACAAGCTAATGACTATTGCATTTGGAGAACAGATCGTGTAAATGAGCTCATTTTGACAAAGGCTGGCATTATCAATCTCCCTGACTACGCGACAATCCACAAAGACTCCGCAAAAGTAGAAAAACAAGACAGTTTAGCAAAAAAAGTAGTTTTCAACGTAGATAAATATTTGAAAAATCCAGAATACAAACCGGATAAAGAAAAGAGTACTATGAAGACAGCTTTTGGTGATGCAAGAAAAACCAATATGTCCGATGGATTATTACTTCCTGAATATCGTCTTCCAACTGAAGCAGAATGGGAGTTTGCTGCTTATGCTATCAAATCTAAAAAAGGGATGGAAAACTACGACGAAAAACGCATTTTCCCATGGGATGGATCTCAAACAAGAAACCCTACAAAAAAACATAGAGGAAAAATCATGGCAAACTTTGTCAGAGGTCGAGGTGATATGATGGGGGTTTCAGGTGACCTAAACGATAATGCTTCTATCACGGCTCCTGTAAATTCTTTCTGGCCAAACGATTTCGGATTATACAATATGGCGGGAAATGTTAACGAATGGGTTATGGATGTTTATAGACCAATGACATCAGAAGATGTTCAAGAATACAATCCTTTCCGTGGTAATATGTATGTATCTCCAATTTTCAAGGACACGGTTATCAATAATTTAACACTTAAAGTTCCACGCCTAGATAGTTTGGGTAGAGTTGAGTACAAAATACCTGTTCCTAAGGACAGTTTAGTTGAATACGTTAAACTTGATGTCAGAAACTATAATGATGGTGACGCAAAGACAGGCGTTAACAAGGATAAATGGAAAGATGCTGTCGATCCTGATGTTGCGACAAAACGTTTGTATGATCCTGATTCTGACGCAGAAGGTATGTTGGCGAGCCATATTTCAAATACCACTCGTGTTTACAAGGGCGGTGGATGGAAAGACAGGTCTTATTGGTTGAATCCTGCAACAAGACGCTTTTTGGAACAAACAAAAAGCCGTAGCGATTTAGGATTCCGATGTGCTATGAGCCGTGTGGGTTCAGACAAAGGTAATGCACAAAAAAAGTAATAGACCTTCAAACTAAATATACAAAAGGATAGCTTTTAGAAGGCTATCCTTTTTTTGCTATAATATGAAAATAGAAACACATACTCTTCCGAATAATATTCGATTAGTACATGTTCCGGATAAATCTGATGTTGCCTATTTAGGTGCAATTATAAATACCGGAACAAGGGATGAGTTAACCAATGAAAGCGGTTTAGCTCATCTAACAGAACATATGCTATTCAAGGGAACTTCCAAAAGAAATAGCACTCAAATAATTAATAGAATAGAAGATGTAGGAGGAGATCTTAATGCCTATACAGCAAAAGAGGAAACAGTAATTTATTCTGTATTTTTAAAAAAATATATCGAAAGAGTTTTTGAATTAATTAGCGATATTTTATTTGATTCTATATTTAACGACAATGAACTGCAAAAAGAAATAGATGTTGTCATTGACGAAATACACTCATATTTGGATAGTCCTGCAGAACTAATTATTGATGATTTTGAAGACGAATTATTTAATAATCATTCTATTGGAAGAAATATTTTAGGAAATGAACAAACATTAAAAACAGTTACATCAGAAAACCTAAAAGATTTCGTAAAAAGAACTTATACAACAGATCAGATTGTTTTCTTTTCGTTAGGCAATTTTCCTTTCGATAAAATAATTCGGTTGGCTGAAAAGCACTTATCGAAAATTCCCCAAAGCAAGAGGAATTTTGAACGAACAGTTCCGATAAACTATTCACCAAGAATAATAGAAAAAAATAAGAAAACATTGCAAACTCACTATGTTTTGGGAAATAGAGCCTTTTGTATCCACGATAAAGAACGCTTTGGATTTTATCTGCTAAACAATATTTTGGGAGGACAAGGTATGAATAGCCGACTAAACATGTCTTTGAGAGAACGTAATGGCTTGGTTTATACTATAGAATCGCAATTCTCCCCATTTTCTGATACCGGTGAATGGAATATTTATTTTGGGACAGACCATGAAGATGTAAAAAAAGCTTTACGACTGATCAGCAAAGAACTCAACATATTAAAAGACACAAAACTCTCTGAAAAGAAATTAGTACAAGCAAAAAGGCAATTACTCTCCCAAATGACTATTGCTGGAGAAAACAAGGAAAGCTGGATTATTAATACGGCAAAAAATTATTCTGTTTTCAATGACATAGAGACGAAAGAAGAAATCGAAAAAAAAATTATGTCTGTTTCTTCCGATGAAATATTATCCTTAGCAAACACTGTTTTTTGCGAGGACAAATTTACTCACTTACATTTCTTTTAGTCGGATGAATCAAGTACTAGAAAATTATATTATACAACATTCTGACCCTGAAAGTGATTTGCTGAAAGAATTGGCTCGTGAAGCCAATGTAAAACTCCTCCGCCCTCGGATGATTTCAGGTCATATACAAGGGCGAGTGCTAAGTATGATTTCGAAAATGATCGCCCCAAAACGCATATTGGAAATCGGCACATTTGCAGGATATTCAGCCATTTGTTTAGCAGAAGGACTAAATGAAGAAGGTTTATTATATACCATAGAAATAGATGACGAAATGGAGGATTTCGCACAATCTTTTATTTCAAAATCGCCATTAGCTAAGAGAATAAATCAAATAATCGGAGATGTGTTGGAGGTTCTGCCTACTTTGAACGAAACATTCGATCTGGTTTTTATTGATGCTGATAAGAGAGATTATAGAGCATATTATGATGCGATTTTCGAGAAAGTCAACAAAGGAGGTTTTATTCTGGCAGATAATACCTTATGGGATGGCAAAGTGGTAGAAACCGTACAACCAAATGATAAACAAACTCAAGGCATACTACATTTTAACGATTATGTATGCCAAGACGAACGAGTGGAAAAAATAATACTTCCCCTGCGTGACGGATTAACCCTGATACGGAAAAAATAGATATATTTGCACGAAACATAAGAAAATTCTAATGGAAACAACAAGACAAAATAAAATAGCTCGCTTAATTCAAAAAGAAATCAGTGAAATCTTTCTTGAAATAACAAGAGAAATGAACAAAGGTATCTTACTAACACCCACTATTGTACGTGTTAGCCCTGATTTGAGTATTGCAAGAGTGTATATGAGTATCTTTCCGACAGAAAAGACCACAGAGATGCTTGAATTTGTCAAGAGCAGAAGTCAAACAATCAAACATCGAATTGCAACACGTACCCGATTTCAGCTTAGAACAGTACCTGATTTAAATTTCTACATAGATGATTCTCTAGATTATATCGAAAAAATTGACAAATTACTAGAATAAAACTTCTACATTCTCGTGAATCTTTCCTTATACATAGCAAAACGGTACTTGTTTTCTAAAAAATCACACAATGCCATCAATATCGTCTCTATTATTTCGGCGTGTGGAGTTGCGGTAGGGACTATTGCATTGGTGTGTGTGTTGTCTGTTTTTAACGGATTTCAAGGATTGGTCGAAAATTTGTTTAGTAATTTTGACCCCCCAATTAAAATAACCCTCAATCAAGGGAAAACTTTCGATACGCAACTACCTGAAATACAAAGAATAAAAAAAATGCCCGAAGTAGCCTTTTTTGGTGAAGTACTGCAAGAAAATGCCCTACTTATGTTTTCGGACAAACAAACTCCCGTTATCGTAAAAGGTGTTTCGGAAAACTACGGACAAATTAGCGATATTGACAAGATTATGATGGATGGCAGTTTCAAACTGACGGATGGAGTTTTTGATATGGGTGTAGCAGGAATTGGGCTGGCACAAACGTTAGGCTGTGGAGTAAGATTTGTAGAACCCCTGCAATTATACGCACCCAAAAGAAATAGTTCAATTAGTATTATCCGTCCCGATGAAGCATTTAATAAGCAATACCTTTTCTTATCGGGTATTTTTATGGTGCAACAAGCTAAATACGATTCTAATTTACTTCTTGTGCGACTTTCATTGGCAAGAAAACTATTTGAATACAATAATGAAGTAACTTCTATAGAGCTCAAATTAGCAAAAGGAACTGATGGAAAAGTCGTTCAGCAAAAAATACAAAAAATACTGGGAAAAAATTTCTCTGTAAAAAATAAATATGAACAACAAGAGGATTTTTTTAGGATGACAAAAGTCGAAAAATGGATAACATATCTCATCCTTTCCTTTATTTTGTTAATTGCTATTTTTAACGTAATCGGTTCATTATCTATGCTGATTATTGAAAAGAAAAAAGATATTATTATTTTGGAAAATATGGGAGCCAGCCGTAATCTTATTTTTAAAATATTTCTATTTGAAGGTTGGATGATTTCAATCATAGGGGTAATAATAGGTATTATTTTAGGGTTAATACTATGCTATTTACAAATGGAATTCGGACTGATTTCTTTAGGAGGTGAAAGTGGTGCTTATATCGTCAATGCTTATCCTGTTCAAATAGAATGGTTTGACATTCTAATTATAGCTATAACAGTTCTTAGCCTTGGATTCTTGGCGGCAATTTATCCTGCTCGAACACTTTCAAAACAAGATACAATATGAGAAAAATAATTATTCTGTTGGGGACAATTCTTCTTGCTACTGCAACTGTATTTGGTCAAGGAGATTATTTACTTGAATATGCTAATTTGTATCCGGATTGCATAGATAACGAAGAATCGACGATTTATGGAGGTTCTTACGGTGAATATCCGTCAGGAATACAAGACGCGATTTTCCCTGGTGGAGGTGATGTACAAATGTCTCGATACATTGCTCGAACAATAGAATATCCGGAAGTGTATAGCGGAGAAGTTGACGAAAAAGGAGAATCCTTGTTGGTAACGGGTATAGTAAAAGTTCAGTTTGTGGTGGACAGATGTGGAAGAGTCGGTCGTATTGAAATAGTTCAATCCCTCTCAGAAGAACAAGATGCAGAAGCCAAACGAATAATAGAAAATTTTCCTATTTTCAAACCTGCAACACTAGATGGCTACCGAGTAAAAATAGCTTATGTAGCTCCTGTGAGTTTCAATAAAAAGAAGATTGTAAAGAAAGCACCGGAAATTGACTACGATAGCTATCAATATTGGTAATCGACAAAAAGAAACAATGAGTTAATGATTGAAATAGGAAATGAAATAGTCAGTTTTGATGTTATAGAAGAATGTTTCTTGTGTGATATAGCTTCATGTAAAGGCATTTGTTGTGTGGAAGGTGACAGCGGTGCCCCTCTAACGACGGAAGAAGTCTCTTACTTAGAGAAAATTTTACCGATTATTTGGGGTGATTTGTCGGACAAATCTAAAAAAATAATTGAGCAACAAGGTGTTGCATACGAAGATGAAGAGGGAGAAATGGTAACATCCATTGTGGATGATAAAGAATGTGTGTTTACCTACGAAGAAGAAGGGATATGGAAATGTGCTATTGAGAAGGCATATCGAGAAGGCAAAATCGACTTCAAGAAACCCATTTCTTGTCATCTATACCCTATCCGATTGCAAAAATTCAACCGTTTTACGGCAGTAAGCTACCACAAATGGGATGTTTGCAAAGAAGCTTGCTATTGTGGTAAAAAAGCAAAACTTCCTGTTTATAAATTTCTGAAAGAACCTCTTATTCGACGTTTTGGGGAAGAATGGTATGCTGAATTGGAAGAAATTGCGGAACAATTGAAACACTCAGATTTAGGCAGACGGTAAAAATAGAAAGACAAAAAACTGATTTTTAGCTTTCCATATTGCACAGAAAAAAAAAACTCTGTATATTTGCAGCCTATTTGAAAGTCTTGTAAAAAGACATTGCAAAGCCTTTCAATGGGAAGAAGTTCCTTTGAAAAACAAAAACATTTTGCGAAAATAGCTCAGTTGGTAGAGCATAACCTTGCCAAGGTTAGGGTCGCGGGTTCGAGTCCCGTTTTTCGCTCTTTTGTTGCTCTGGTGGTGGAATTGGTAGACACGCAGGACTTAAAATCCTGTAATCATTGCGATTGTGCGGGTTCAAGTCCCGCCCGGAGTACTAAAAAGGCTAGAAACTATAACAGGTTTTTAGCCTTTTATTTTTATACCATATGGCACTTCCCTTCCATCAATTCCAAAATATTTATTCGGATCAATTTTGATAAAAAGTCTTCCACATTTTATCACATAAATAGCAAGTCCTACTCGAATGGTTGGGTGCTTTTTCTAATAAAAATTAACTAAAATTCAGATTAAATGACTACTTTTGCGTGCTATATGCGGAAATTTTGTTACCAAGATTCTACCGGCTATTTCGTCAAAAATGATAGAGATTCGTGTATTGTCAATGAGAATTGTACATAACTTATTAGTTATCTGCAATTTAATTTTTATTGATTGAGAAATATTAGTTTATTCCCTTCTAATTAAAAGAGGAAAGTTAATAAAATTTAAAAAATATCTAAACTTGCTGAAAAAGAGATAGTAAAAACACTATCGACCAACATATATGCGAAAGCGTACTCTATAAAGATTTAATAATTATGGAACGAGAAATTGGGAATGAAAATCTTTCATTAGATTTTTTTTATGATGTTTTATTTAACGATGAAAAAATATCATTAACACGGGAAAGTATAGACAAAGTTCAACAATGTTTTAATTTCTTAGAAGAATTTGCCGAAGGAAAAGTAATCTACGGAATAACTACCGGTTTCGGTCCAATGGCCCAACACAGAATCTCTGATAAAGACAGAAAACAATTACAATATAATCTGATAAGAAGTCATAGCTCCGGCGTTGGAAACCACATTCCTCCATTATATGTCAAGGCGGCAATGATTTGCCGATTAATTAATATCTTACAAGCGAAATCAGGAATTCATTCTGAAAGTGCCATTTTATTAAAAGACTTTATTAATAATAATATAACCCCTGTAATCTATGAACATGGTGGCGTAGGAGCCAGTGGCGATTTGGTTCAACTTTCTCATTTAGCGTTATCTTTAATCGGCGAAGGAGAAGTATACTTCAAAGGAGAAGTTGTTCCGACAGAAGTAGCAATGAAAGCCTGTAACTTAAAACCCATTACTATTTACATCCGAGAAGGTCTTTCGTTAATAAACGGAACCTCTATGATGACAGGAATTGCCATTGTGAATCTTTTATATGCAAAAAACCTTTTTAATTGGTCGTTAATGGCATCGTCTATCATCAATGAATTAGTTGATTCTTACGACGATGGATTTTCTAAAGAGTTAAATTCAGTAAAAGCCCACGAAGGTCAAAATAAAGTGGCTGACAAAATGCGTGCAATTCTTAAAGACAGTTCATTAATCAAGAAGCGTAAAGACTATTTATATACCCGAAAAGTAACGGAAAAGGTAATTAAAGAAAAAGTTCAAGAGTATTATTCTTTACGATGTGTTCCTCAAGTGCTTGGTCCAATCTATGATACTATCAAAAACACTGAACAAATTGTAATAGAAGAAGTTAATTCTGCCAATGACAATCCTATTGTGGATGTCGAGACGCAAAATGTATACCATGGTGGAAATTTTCATGGTGATTATATTTCATTGGAAATGGACAAGTTAAAAATTGTTGTTACCAAAATGACAATGCTTATTGAGCGTCAATTGAATTTTGTATTAAATGCTCAACTAAACGAAAAATTTGCTCCATTTGTCAATCTTGGTGTTTTAGGATTAAATCTTGGTATGCAAGGTGTTCAGTTTACCGCAACGTCTACCACGGCAGAATGCCAAACGTTATCGTTTCCAAATTATGTTCATAGCATTCCGAACAACAATGAGAACCAGGATATTGTGAGCATGGGAACCAATTCGGCCCTTATCACTCGTAAAATAATTGAGAATTCATATGAAGTGCTTTCTATTTATTATATTGCACTAATTCAAGGAATTGACAATATTTCCGTACAAAAGAAGATGGCTTCACAAACAAAAACGGTGTACGAAAAATTGCGTGCGTTGGTGCCGGTTTTTGTCGAAGACACTCCTAAGTACAAAGATATTGAGAGAATCAAAACATACTTAATGAGTAATCAAATAGCATTATAAAATGAAATATGCTTTAGTTACGGGAGGTTCAAGAGGAATTGGACGAGCTATTTGTATTGAAATGGCACGTTTGGGCTATCCCGTTATTATTAATTATTTATCCAATGAAGATGCTGCTTTGGAAACAAAAGCGGAAGTTGAAAAAATTGGAGGAACTGCCGAAATATTGAGATTTGACGTTGCTAATGTAGAAGATGTTGATAATGCAATGGTTACATGGCAAGAAAAACATACTGAAGATTACATGGCTGTTTTAGTGAATAATGCCGGTTATCGAGACGATGCCGTGATGGTTTTCATGAAAGATAACCAATGGGAAGATCTCCTCAAAACTCATTTGAACGGATTTTTCTATGTAACTCGAAGAGTATTAAAAGATATGTTGACCAAACGATTTGGTCGTATCATTACCGTAACGTCTTTATCAGGAATAAAAGGATTGCCCGGACAAACTAATTACTCAGCTGCAAAAGCGGGACTAATTGGTGCTACCAAGTCATTAGCTCAAGAAGTTGGCAAACGTGGAGTTACTGTAAATGCCGTTGCTCCGGGTTTTATTGCTACTGACATGACACAAGATTTGGACGAAAAAGCTCTGAAAGAAATGATTCCTGTAAATCGTTTTGGTACTGCGGAAGAAGTGGCAAAATTGGTTTCCTTTTTAGCATCTGATAATTCAGCATACATTACAGGTGAAGTAATTTCTATTAATGGAGGATTGTATACTTAATTTAATGTTATGGGAAGAGTTGTAATTACAGGCATGGGAATTTATTCATGTATCGGTAAAAATTTAGAAGAAGTTAAAGATTCGTTATATAAGGGAAAATCCGGTATTGGTATTGATTCCATACGAACAGAATATGGTTACCGTTCTCCGCTTACAGGAATAGTAGAACGCCCAAATTTAAAAGGATTACTAGACAGGCGTATGCGTATAGGATTGGCAGAAGAAGGAGAATACGCCTATATCGCGACAAGAGAAGCTATGGAACAAGCCAAAATCGACATGGATTATTTAGAGAATAATGAAGTGGGGATTTTTTATGGTAACGATTCTTCAGCAAAAGCGGTAATTGAAGCACACTCTATCGTTCTTGAGAAAAAAGACACTACATTGATGGGGTCAGGAGCTATTTTTCAATCTATGAATTCCACTGTAACCATGAATTTATCGGTTATATTCAAGCTAAAGGGGATAAATATGACCATTAGTGCTGCTTGTGCAAGTGGTTCACATTCAATAGGTTTGGGTTACTTCTTTATAAAAAACGGCTTGCAGGATATGATTTTATGTGGAGGAGCTCAGGAAACGAACTACCTATCCATGGGCAGTTTTGATGCTTTGAGTGCGTTTTCCATTAAAACCGATGACCCCACAAAAGCTTCTCGCCCATTCGATGCAAACAGAGATGGTTTAGTTCCCAGTGGTGGTGCTGCTAGTTTGATATTGGAAGATTACGATCACGCAATAAAACGTGGAGCAAACATAATTGCAGAAGTATGTGGATACGGATTTTCTTCTAATGGTGGACATATTTCACAACCAAGCAACGAGGGGTCATATATTGCCATGTCGAGAGCACTGAAAGATGCCGGATTAGCTGCAAAAGAAATTGATTATATTAATGCTCATGCCACTTCTACGCCGTTGGGAGATATGTATGAAGCTATCGCGATTAATTCTTTATTTGGAGAATATAAAACACCTGTAAGCTCTACCAAATCAATGACTGGACATGAATGCTGGATGGCAGGTGCAAGCGAAATTATTTATTCTACTTTAATGATGCAAAACTCATTTATTGCACCAAATATTAATTTTGAAACGCCAGATGAAAACTCTGCAAAACTGAATATTATTCCTCAAACGATTGCTAAAAACATGGATGTTTTTCTATCAAATTCATTCGGATTTGGAGGAACTAATAGTGCCCTAATCGTCAAGAAAATTAAATAAATCATTAAAAATAACAGACAAATATGGCAATGACAAGAGAAGAAATTGAACGGATTACCAACGGTTTTTTAGTAGAAGAAATTGAAATTGATCCTGCGGTCATTTGTAGTAACGCAAAACTAAAAGAAGACTTAGGCATTGACAGTCTTGACTTCGTCGACATCGTTGTAATTGTAGAAAAGAATTTCGGATTTAAAATTAAGGCCGAAGAAATGGCGGGGGTAACCACGCTTGGTGCTTTCTATGATTATATAGAAAAAAAGGTAAACGCATAGTGGCAAGAAATAAAGAATGGCAAGGAAAAACCGATGGAGGAAATTTTGGTCAGAAATGCCTCTTCCTTTATTTCAAATATGGGAGTATTAGGTTAAGTTACGCAATTGTAAGTGTCGTAATATTGTTTTACCTGGCAATTAATTACAAAGCAACTAATACTATTTATCAATATTTTAGAAAAAGACAACAATATTCTAGAACCAAAGCCATTATAAGCACCTACAAAAATCATTTTTTATTTGGTAAAACTCTTATTGATAAATTCGCCCTTTTTGCCGGAAGAAAGAATGAATATACAGTTGAAGTAGACGGACAAGAATATTATGACAAAATTGTTGCCAATGCTGAAAAAGGGGCAATTATTCTAAATTCGCATATTGGGAGTGCTGAGATTGTGGGATATTTTCTTACCCAGAAAATAAAACAATTATATGTAATTGTTTTTGGTGGAGAATCAGCAGAAATGCAAAAACAAAGAGCTCGAATTTTAGCAAAAAATAACGTGTGCATGATTCCCGTAATTGACTCATTCTCACACATTTTTGCAATAAACAATGCCTTAAAAAACGCTGATTTGGTCAGCATGGCAGGAGACAGAGTGTACGAAGGTTCTAAAAATTTATCCATGACATTTTTCGGTGCTCCTGCAAACTTTCCTACCAGTGCATTCCAATTGGCTGTCAAATTACAAGTCCCTATGATTTCAATGTTTGTGATGCAAAACGGATTTAAGAAATACAAATGCTATGTACGTCCCTTAGAAGTAGAAAATTTGAAAACCCATTTTAAACAACAACAAGTAGAATTGCTTATGCGAGAATACACTTCCAAACTCGAAGGCATTTTACAATTGTACCCTTTACAATGGTATAACTTTTACGACTTTTGGCAAACGGATACTCCAAAAACAACCATATAAGATTAATCATTAGTAACTATAAAGTATATGCCATACAATTTTGGTGATGATAAAAAATCAGCCTTTCAAGCACAGTTCGATGCTCAAAAAATTGCATTTGCCCCCATTATGTTTCAAGCCGCACGGTCGTTGAGAGATTTAGGTATTTTAGAATGTCTAAAAGACCATAAAGAAGGGATAACTATTGAAGAAGTTGCGAAAGAATTAAATCTTTCTGTATATGGCGTTAAAGTTCTCCTAGAGGCAGGATTAAGCCTTGAAATGGTTTATGCAAAAGAACATAAATTTTTTATTACTAAAACAGGTTGGTTTGTATTAACCGACGATCTTACAAAGGTAAATATGGACTTTACACAAGACGTTAATTACCTTGGGTTCTTTAAACTGGAAGAAGCTGTCAAGACAGGCAAACCTGAAGGCTTAAAAGTATTTGGAAATTGGAGTACGGTATACGAAGCCCTATCAGAACTGCCTGAACAGGTACGCAAAAGCTGGTTTGGCTTTGACCATTATTATTCTGACGAATCGTTCCCCATTGTCTTACCCATTTTGTTCGAGTCAAATCCTAAAAGAATTATGGATGTAGGGGGTAACACCGGCAAATTTTCTATCAAATGTGCTGAATTTAACAAAGATGTTAAGGTTACTATTCTTGACCTACCCGGTCAATTGGCAGATGCCTACAAAAATATTGAAGCTCACGGATTTATGGATAGAATAGATGGCTATCCTATTAATTTACTTGACCACTCAAAGGCTTACCCAACAGGATATGATATTGTATGGATGAGTCAGTTTCTTGACTGTTTTTCACAAGAAGATATTATTGAATTATTGAAAAAAGCAAAGTCTGCGATTAATAAAAATGGTGCGGTGTACATCATGGAAACATTTTGGGACAATCAACGAACCGATGCCGGACGCTATAGCTTAGTAGCAACAAGTTTATATTTTACTTGTATTGCCAACGGTTGTAGTCAGATGTATCACACGCAAGACATGCTCAATCTGATTGAAAAAGCAGGATTAAAAGTAGAACAAACCTATGATAAAATTGGCGTAAGTCATACTGTATTGAAGTGTGTGCCTAAATAATATTGCATGGAGATTTCAAAGATAGACATACAAACACTTTTACCTCAACAACGTCCTTTTGTAATGATTGACAGATTATTAGAATGTGACGATACAATGACAAAAACAGATTTTAAAGTGTTGGCAGACAATATATTTTCGAAAGACGGGCAACTAATTGAATCGGGAATAATCGAGAACATAGCACAAACTTGTGCCGCCCGAATGGGATACATCAACAAGGTAGCCAATTCCGGCAAAGTACGAATCGGATTTATAGGATCTATCAAAAACCTGAGCATTTATCGCTTGCCAAAAATAGGAGAAAAAATGGTCACTCAGATAAATATACAAAGTGAAGTTTTTAATATTACATTGATTAATGCGGCGGTTACCATTGACGAAGAAAAAGTTGCCGAATGTGAAATGAAAATATCGTTACAATGAAAAATCTTTTTGCAAGTAAAGAAATAGAAGTACGTTTTAGCGAAGTGGATTCCATGGGAATTGTATGGCATGGTTCTTATGCAAAATATTTTGAAGACGCACGCGAGGAATTTGGCAAGAAATACAATCTCGGCTATCTAAAAATTTTTGGAGAGGGCTATTATGCCCCACTTGTCAATCTGGATTTTAGCTACAAAAAGCCTCTCGTCTATGGCGACAAAGCTATTGTTGAAATTCATTATAAAGAAACCAAAGCCGCCAAACTTTGTTTTGAGTATAAAATCTTCAATTCAAAAGATAAATCATTAATTGCAACAGGAAAAAGCATTCAAGTTTTTCTAGACAAAGATTATGTCTTGGTATGGAATAATCCCGAATTTTACGAAAATTGGAAAAAGGATAACGGACTTTTATAATTACCCATGTCGACAGTTTATATACAATCAAACAATATTATTTCTTCTCTTGGTTTTACTACTGAGGAAAATATGTGTGCCGTTGTATCCGGAAAGTCAGGCTTACATTATTATAAAGAAAATACATTAGATGTTCCCGAAGGCTTTTATGCTTCACGAATAGACGCCGAAAAATTGAATGCACAATTTGCACTTATATCAAATTTGGAATGTTCTCGATTTGAAAAACTGGCTATTCTTTCGGTTCATAATGCAATAAAAAACTCACTCGTAAACACAACTGATTCTAGAACACTTTTCATTCTTTCTACGACAAAGGGAAATATTGCTTTCTTGGAACAAGACACAAACAATGAACAAGCCTATTTATGGCATTCAGCTCAAGTTATTGCGAACTATTTTAAAAACCCTAATACTCCTATTATTGTTTCTAATGCATGTATTTCAGGTATTTCTGCGACAATTGTTGCTAAAAGAATGCTGACATCAGGCAATTACGATACTGTTATTGTGGTAGGAGCAGACATTATTTCGAAATTTATTATATCAGGATTTCAATCCTTTAAAGCGTTATCGCAAAAAGCGTGTAAACCCTTTGACGCAAACCGTGTAGGTCTAAATCTAGGTGAGGGAGCTGCTACTATAATATTGAAAATCAATGATAAAGGAAACTGTCTCCCCAAAGGAACCATTACTATTGAAAATGAAGCTATTTCCAATGATGCCAACCATATTTCAGGTCCATCGCGAACAGGAGAAGGGTTATTTTTAGCGTTGCAATCTGTAATGAAAGGTAGAAAAGCGGAGGAAATAGGATTTGTAAATGCTCATGGAACAGCCACTCCTTATAACGACGAAATGGAATCAATAGCCCTTTGGAGAATGGGCATGACGGAAATTCCGGTACAAAGCTTAAAAGGATATTTTGGACACACACTTGGTGCTGCAGGATTATTGGAATTAATCATCTCTGCAGAATCTTTAAGGCAAAACACAATCATCAAAAGTTTAGGATACGAAACATGCGGCGTTAGTCATCCATTACATATAATTACAGAAACAAAAACAAAAGAGATAACCCGTTGTATTAAAATGGTCTCCGGATTTGGTGGTTGCAATGCAGTATGTATGCTTAAAAAAATAAGTTAAATGAATTTGTGCATCAGCAAATATTGTAGTATAAAAAACAACTGTTTCTCAGTAAATGGGGAGGTTGTTTTTGCTAATTCTGAACTTTCGGCTACGGAATTTTTAACAGCATTGTACCGCCATGAACAAATCGGATACCCCAAATTTTTCAAAATGGATTATTTGGCTAAAACAGGATTTTTAGCTGCTGACTTGCTTTTAAAAGGCACCGCCTTTTATGGAGATAGTCTAAAACAAACTATGGGCATCTTTTTATCTAACAATTCCTCTTCTCTTGATACTGACATTGCCTTTCAGAAAACAATCGGCAAAGAATATTTTCCCAGTCCATCGGTTTTTGTTTATACACTTCCGAATATTGTGATGGGAGAAATTGCCATCAAGCATAAAATATTCGGAGAAAATACTTTTTTTGTAAGTCAAGAATTTAATGATAGATTTGTACGTGACTATGTTAATCAAGTATTTGTCGAAAAAGACATGGAAAGTGCAATCGTGGGCTGGGTTGAACTTTTTGACCAACATTGTGAAGCTTTTTTAATGTTAGTAGAAAAGAAAAAAGGAACAATAAATTTCACACAAGAAATAATTCATAAATTATATAAATCATAAATAACTATGGAACAACTAATTGCACAATTAAAACGCGAAATTATCGAAGTATTGAACTTAGAAGAAATTACCCCTGATGATATTGATAACGATGCCCCTTTATTTGGAGAAGGTTTAGGGTTAGATTCTATTGATGCACTTGAACTAATCGTATTAATGGAAAAAAATTATGGAATAAAATTGCAAGATGCCAATCAGGGAAAAGAAATATTTAAGTCAATCAATTGTATGGCTGACTACATCAGTAAACATCGTACTATTTAATTTGAGCCTTAAAAAATTATGGCTCTAGATATATTTATTACAGGGTTGGGTATTGTTTCCGGTATCGGAGTCGGTATTGAAGAAACAGCTACATCATTACGACATAAAAAATCAGGAATCGGTAAAATTAAGTATCTGAATACCATTCATGACCTTCCTTGTGCCGAGGTAAATTTATCCGAAACACAAATGAAGCAAATGTTGGGCATAAAAGAGTGTGAAAATGTAAACCGAACAGCTCTTATGGCTATGCTCGCAACACGTGAAGCTATTGCTCAGGCAAAACTACCTCTTGACGGAACATATAAACTCGCTTTTATAAACGGAACGACTGTTGGTGGTATGGAAAAAAGTGAGCTATATTATTTTGATTTTCTTGCCAATGACACTCGCAACGAATATATTGAAGGTCATGACTGTGGTGCTTGTACCGAAAAAATTGCCGATTTCTTCGGCGGGTTTAGCTATGTGTCAACACCTTCTACAGCTTGTTCATCAGCAGCAAACGCTTTTATCTTGGGAGCAAATTTAATAGAGACGGGCATTGTTGACATTGCTATTGTTGGAGGTAGTGAATGTATTACCAAGTTTCACTTAAATGGGTTCAAAACCTTACTAATTTTAGATAGTGAGCCTTGTCGTCCATTCGACCAAACACGTGCGGGTTTAAATTTAGGTGAAGGAGCTGCTTTTCTGGTTTTGGAATCAAAAAAAGTAATGGACGAACGAAAAGCAAAACCATTGTGTAAATTATCAGGATATGGAAATGCATGTGATGCATTTCACCAAACAGCATCTTCTCCGGATGGACAAGGAGCCTATTTGGCAATGAATGCTGCCATTAAAATGAGCGAATTACAACCTGTTGATATCGACTACATTAATGCACACGGAACAGGAACTCCAAATAACGATGAGTCTGAAAGTCAAGCTATTTTGCGAGTATTTGGAAGTAATCCACCAAAAGTAAGTTCGACAAAGGCATATACCGGACATACCACAAGTGCTTCGGGTAGTATAGAAGCCGTGATTTCAATCATTGCCATGCAACAAAATTTCATTCCGGCTAACCTAAATTTCAAACACCAAATGGAAAATATTCCTTTTACTCCTGTGTTAGATGTAATTGAAAATATAAATTTACAACATATTCTTTCCAACTCATTTGGATTCGGAGGAAATAACACATCATTAGTTTTTTCAAAAATATAAAGTAATGAGATTAGAAGATATTTACATAAATGGAACAGGAAATATTTCTATTCAGGAACCACTTTCCAAGAATGGCATCTTTTTTCCCATTGCATATAACCAACCCCATATCCGTTGTATTGAACCAAATTATAAAGAATATTTCGATCCGATTGTATCTCGAAGAATGAGTAAAATCATAAAAAGGGCTATCGTATCGGCAAAACAAGCCATTGCAGAATCAGGAATTAAAAAACCTGACGCCATTATTACAGGGACAGGCTTGGGTTGTGTGGAAGACACCGAAAAATTTCTCGACGCACTAATTCGCAACGAAGAAAAATTCTTGCAACCGACCTATTTTATTCAATCAACACATAACACCATCAGCTCACAAATAGCTATCAATTTAAGTTGTAACGGTTACAATAACACATATATACATCGAGGGGTTTCTTTTGAAAATGCCTTAATGGACGCTCTTTTATTGTTCAAAAAAAAAGAGATACATTCGGCTCTTGTGACTGGAAATGACGAAATGACACCCAATTATTTTATTATTTTGGGACGTATCGACTATTGGAAAAAAGAGGTAAAAAACACCCTGGAAATTCTAAAACAAAATAATTCTACAGGTTCATTTGCGGGAGAAGGAAGTGTTAGTTTATTGTTTTCGGACAAAAAATCGGAAAAATCTTACGCCAAATTAGTAGGTTTCGATTTGTTTTATAAACCCACTATCTCTGTAGAAGAAAAAATCAAAAACTTCTTGAACGAATGTCAACTACAACTTTCGGATATAGATGTATGTCTCACGGGTATGAATGGCGACAAAGAAAATGATACAATATATTCACAGGTGCTTGGAAGTTTATTTAGTGCTGATTCCATTGGATACTACAAACAATTATGCGGTCAATATTATACGGCATCATCGTATGGTTTACTATCCGCTGCCTGCTGTATACAAAAGGGAGAAATGCCGGCACATATGATACTTTCCGGCAAAACAAAAAAAGAAATAAAACACATTTTGTTATATAATCATTTTCAAAACAAGGATCATTCACTAGTACTATTATCAGCATGTTAAGATTATTGTTGCTTTCAACCATACAATGTTTTTTTCTAGTAATAACTCAGATTTTTTTAAAACTGGCCGTTGTTCAGATGGGAGCTTTTCATTTCTCTGTTGATTTTTTCAAGAGATTATTGGTAAATTGGCAGTTAGCTTGTTCGGGAGTCAGCGTAATCATTGCAACCATTTTGTGGATGTATATTCTTAAACATTTTGACTTCAGTATGGCTTATCCGATGATAAGTATCAGTTATATTTTTGGAATGGTTGCTTCCATAGTCGTTTTTAATGAAAGCATTCCCTCTACACGTTGGATAGGTGTTGTCCTCATTATGATTGGTGTAATTTTTGTGGCAAAACAGTAATTTTAAATGTTATATTATGAAATTTGTGAAATGTATTGTTTGCTTGATTTGTTTGCTTTCAACGGGCATAGCAAATGCCGAAAATTTAAAATCAGCAACAGAAACTCAAAAACAAGAGATTAAATCAAATATTTCAAAGATATCGTCAACAACTAACTCTTTGCAATGCAATTTTACTCAGAAAAAAGAAATATCCGTTTTGGCAGAAAAATTTGTTTCTGAGGGAATCATGTACTTCAAAAAACAAAACAGTTTGCGTTGGCAATATGACACTCCCTATAAATATCTTTTTATTTTGAGTGGTGGAAAAGTTTTAATCAAAAACGAAAGCAGAACGGATAAATTTGATGCAAACACGAATAAACTATTCAGAGGAATAAGTGAAATAATGATTGGTTGCGTAAACGGAACAATGCTTACCAATGAAAACAAATTTTCATCACAATATTATGTGGGGCAAAATACGGTAGTGGTGAAAATGACCCCCAAAGACAAAGAATTGAAGAAAATGATGACAACCGTTTCACTTACATTCTCCAAAAAAGATTGGTTAGTACAAACCATAGAAATGATGGAACAGGGCGGAGATAAAACAATTATAAATTTTACAACCAAGCATGTCAACAAAGCGATTTCTGACGATTTGTTTCGTATCAATTAACATAGTTCTTTTCGGGTCATCATGTGCACAAAAAATCAGTTCGAATGGAGCTAATTCTTCGACCTCTGCAAATGAAATATCCTGTTTTATTTTCCCCGATTCGTCCAACCTTCGACTAAGAACAACTATTTCTATTAAAGATGCACAAATTTCGGGAATCACAATTGCAAAACTGAAACAAGATACGGTTACAGGAATGTTTATGAACGAATTTGGCATCAAAAGCTTCTCATTTCAAACAAGTGAAGGCAATTGCAAAATTTTATCCATTCTATCAAAATTGGATAAGTGGTATATTAAGCGAATGCTTGCCTCTGATTTGGCTTTTATTTTTATGGAAGCCAATGTGCCCGAAAACAGGCAATTTATTATTTACAATTCTACCAAATTTCAATATGAATTGAATAATTCCGGAAAAATTGCATGGGCAAAACGAATTCCGCTTACCAGCGGTGCAAAAGAAAAGGAAGCAACAGGAGTTTTGAAAAACTCAAATGATACAATCATATTTAGAAACAGTAAACATAATATCACATACACATTTACGCCTATTAAATGATTATGATGCTAGATAACTTATATATGATAAAGGGAAAACACAATACAGCAACAGGTTTTGATGTTGATGTTTCCTTCAATGAAAAACACCCTATTTACAATGCTCATTTCCCTGGAAACCCCATTACACCAGGAGTTTGTATCATTGAGATATTAAAACAATTGATCGAATCTCACTACGACTTAAAACTGTTTATGAAAACAATGCGAAACGTTAAATTTCTGCAAGTTATCATTCCAGATTCGACAACAATAATAAGCTTCAAAATAACTTCAAAGAAAAATGAAGACGGAACTATTTCAGCTAACCTAATCGTAGAAAACGCCGATACTTGTTTTACAAAAATGAGTGCCATTTATACTATTTTATGAGCGAAAAATCTATAGCAGAACGATTACGTGATTTAAAAATAGTAGTAGTCGTTCCGACATACAATAATGAAAAAACGATTGGACAAGTAATAAATTCTATTCTTGAATTTACTGCCGATATTATTGTGGTAAACGATGGTTCAACCGATTCTACAAGTGAATTACTAAAAACCTATGCCAATAGAATTGAAATTATAGAATATGCTTCGAATAAGGGAAAAGGAAATGCACTAACTACTGGATTCAAAAAGGCATTATCATCAGGATTCTACTATGCCTTAACAATTGATTCGGATGGACAACATTATGCCAAAGACATTGTAAATTTTGTAACTGAAATAGAACAGCACCCTGATTCTTTTGTAGTAGGCAGTCGGTTATTACAACAAGCAAATATGGATGGGGGAAGCTCCTTTGCCAATAAATTTTCCAATTTTTGGTATCGTTTACAAACAGGAATTAATTTGCCCGATACACAATCAGGTTATAGACTTTACCCTCTAGAAAGAATGGGAAACATGAAAGTTTGGACAAATCGATACGAAGCAGAATTAGAAATGCTGGTTTTTTCCGCTTGGCGTGGAATTGATATGCGACCTATAAAGATTTCTGTATATTACGCACCAAAAGACGAAAAAGTATCACATTTTCGTCCGTTTCAGGATTTTTTTAGAATCAGTTTATTAAACACCGTACTCGTTATTTTGGCAATTTTGTACGGATATCCATCTATGTTCATTCATAAGTTAACTAAAAAGTAGAATGACTGAATTCTTTTTACATATATATTCTTTTTTGCGGAATCATAAATGGTTTCGCATCACACTTCTTGTTATTTTATTGGGAGTAATGGGAATATGTGCTTCTAAAATTTCTTTGGAAGAAGATATTTCGGGCTTTATGCCGAATGATAAAAACAGCGAAAAAATAAATTTTGTATACAAGAACATTCAAATTGCTGATAAAATAATCATTCGTTTCTCAACAAAAAATGCTGACACCGATGAGGGAAAAGAAAAACTAGCAGAAGCTGCAGAAGTTTTCGCCGGTTACATTGATTCTGCAACCGAAAACAAATCTTTGGTAAAAGAGATGTTTTACAAAGTAAATCAAGAACAAATATTTGAAGTTTCCAATTTCATCACTCAAAACATCCCTTATTTTTTGGAAGAATCAGATTATCAACATATTGATTCAATATTACAGCCTGATAAAATTTATAAATTACTGGAAAATAACAAAAAAATTCTTGTCTCTCCTGCAGGCATGATATTAAAAAAGAACACGATTGCCGACCCGTTGCATTTATCAGGTTCTACCCTCCTGCGATTGAAAAATTTCCAAGTAAGTGATCAATATGAAGATTATAACGATTATATTTTTTCAAAGAAAGGAAATCATTTGATGTTTTTCATCACATCGGCTCATTCTGCAAGTGAAACAGCAAAAAACAAAGATTTAGTTGCCATCATAGATTCCGGAGTTCAGCGAGTAAGTAAACAATTTAATCATTCTGTAAATATCACCTATTTTGGTTCGGCTCCAATTGCAGTGACGAATGCAGAGCAAATTAAAAAAGATTCGTATATATCAATCATTATCGCAGTTATTCTGATTTTATCATTACTATTTTGGTTTTTCCGAAGTTTCAAATCCATTATATTGATTGCCGTTCCTGTAGTTTTTGGAGCATTACTGTCATTAGCTGCACTATATTTCGTTAAAGGAACAATATCGGCGATTGCGATAGGAGCCGGTTCCGTTATTTTCGGGATTGCAATAAGTTATTCTTTACACTTTTTAATTCACGCCAAGCATGAACAAGATGTTTCGAAAGTTATAAAAGATTTAGCTTCACCAATGGTAACGGGTAGTATCACAACCATTGGAGCTTTCCTAAGTTTACTGTTCATTAGTGCCGATTCTATGCGAGACTTCGGTTTGTTTGCAGCATTTTCTTTGATTGGCACCTTGTTTTTTGTCCTTATTTTTATGCCCCATTTGATACAAAAAACGAAAATAGAACCGGAACATACCAAACAGAATTTCTTTGATAAAATAACAGGATACCGTTACGAAAAGAATCAATATATTCTTCTTGGTATATTAGTCTTAACTGCCTTATTTTTCGTTTTTTCGTTTGGCGTTTCATTCGAATCGGACATGAACAAAATAAATTTCATGAAATCTGAACAACGCAAAGCCTTCAATGAAATAAGCGATTTTACCACCTTGGGCAAAAAAAACGTGTATTATGTTGCCGAAGGAAAAACAATAGAAACCGCTCTGAGAGAGTATGAAAAGCAACGACCAGTCATAGATTCGCTGCATGCTTCGGGAGAAATACTACAAACCGCCGGAGTCGGAGCTTTTTTGCCCTCTGATTCCTTGCAAAAAATCAAAATTGAACGTTGGAATTCTTTTTGGGCTACTCGCAAAGAATCTCTGAAAAAGAACTTACTCGAACAAGGTCATGCAGTCGGTTTCAAAGAACAAAGTTTTGATTTGTTCTTCAATCAATTAGATCAAACGTACACCGTTCAGCCCACATCGTTTTTTTCAATTATTACGAATAATTTCGTAAAAGACTATCTTATCCAAAAAAACAATAGAGCAGCAGTAATTACCGTCCTTTATACAACTCCCGAAAAAAGCGGAGATGTTTCTAAAATTCTTACCAAAGGGAACTCATTTGTGTTCGATTCAGAAAGTTTCTCAAAATCACTATTAAGTGTACTTTCCACTGACTTTAACACAGTATTGTATTTGTGTAGCTTCCTTGTCTTAGCATTTTTAACCATTTCATTTGGAAGGTTAGAACTCAGTTTGATTTCATTTCTTCCAATGGCAATAAGCTGGATTTGGATTTTGGGCATCATGTCAATGTTTGACATTCGATTCAATATTGTAAACATCATTCTTGCCACATTTATTTTCGGTTTAGGTGACGACTACACCATATTTATGATGGACGGAATGATGAATGAGTACGGATATAAGCGAAAACTACTTGCCTCTTACAAGCAAGCCGTTGCTTTATCCGCCATTACCATGTTTATTGGTATTGGAACCTTGGTTTTTGCGAAACACCCGGCGATGCGATCATTGGCGAATGTTACTATTATTGGGATGATTTCGGTTGTGATTATTTCGTACGTAATTCCCCCATTGCTCTATAGCTATATTACCACCAAAAAAGGAAAAAAACGACTAATTCCGGTAACCTTTACACATTCTTTCGCAACCATTTATTCGTTTCTGTTCTTTTTGGCAGGAAGTTTCGGACTTACCGTTTATGGCTTTACCCTGTTTGGATTCAGGAAAAAAACAGAAAAACGCAGATTGAAGTATCACAAAGCATTATTTAAAACATCTCGTTTTGTTGTAAAGCATCTTCCGTTGGTACAAACAAAAATTGAGAATAAATACAAGGAAACCTTTGAAAAACCCGGAATCATTATTTGTAACCATCAATCCCACTTAGATTTAATGTTTGTATTGATGCTCTCTCCTAAAATAGTGGTACTGACTAACAAATGGGTATGGAACTCTCCTTTTTATGGCAAACTGATAAGATATGCCGATTTTTACCCCGTAATGAATGGCATTGAAAATAGTATTGAAAAATTAGCCTCTATCATCAATAAGGGTTATTCTGTCGCTATCTTTCCGGAAGGAACACGCTCTGAAGATTGTTCCATTTTACGTTTCCATCGTGGGGCATTTTTTCTTGCCGAACAGTTAAACGTAGATATTATTCCCCTTATCGTTCATGGCATTGGACACGCATTACCAAAATCTGAATTGTTACTCCGCAGAGGTAAAATAACAATGGAAATTCTAGAACGAATATCGCCTGAAAACAAACAATTCGGCGAAAATTATACACACCGCACCAAACAAATTCGCCAGCTATATAAACGAGAATACTCAATTTGGCAACAACAATGCGAAACACCGGCTTATTACCACAGTTTGGTGTATCACAACTATATTTACAAGGGAGCCGGCATAGAAAAATATGCCAAACACCAATTGAAACAGTATGAAAATTTCGAAAAACTAATTAATTTATTGCCCAATAACGGCACCATGCTCAACCCCTTTTGTGCATATGGAGTTTTTGTACTTATGTGTTCTTTGGTAAAAAAAGACCTGCAAATAATTGCTTTTGACGTTGATGAAGATAAAATTGCTCTCGCATCCAATTGTGCTTCTTTGCCAAATCGAGTACAATTTAATACACAACCGAAAAACATAGCATTTGATTTTATTACAATAATCAACCCTGATAATATTGAAATGATTGAGCCTTTTATAAAAAAAGATAGACCAATGTTTATATTAGTCGATAAAAAGAATAAAAATTACGAGATGTTTATGAGCATGGAGAATTTGTGCCTAAAGACAAATTCTGACAATTATACTATACTTGCAAATTGACAATAATGAAGAAATACGATGTAGCTATAATAGGAAGTGGACTGGGAGGCTTGGTATGCGGATATATACTAAGCAAATTCGGGTATAAAGTCATCGTCCTTGAGAAACATTATCAGATAGGCGGTTGTTTGCAAACATTTCGTCGCAACGGAGTTACCTACGATACCGGAATGCACTACATTGGGAGCATGGACGAAGGTCAAGTGCTACACCGATATTTCAGTTACCTAAATTTATTGGATACGGTTAGGTTACGAAAATTGGATGAATCAGGATTTGACACGATTGCAACAAATGGTGAAATTTTTAAAATTCCAATGGGTTATGATCATTTCATTGAAAGCCTATCTCAGCGATTTCCCAAAGAAAAACAATCGCTTGAAAATTATGTTCATTCCATTGTAGATGTGGCAAAAGAATCTCCATTGTACAACATCAATGAAATTAATGACAGTGTTTTTTTGAGTCCACACACGGTGAAATGGAGCGTAAATGAATTTCTCAATTCCATTACCAAAGACGAGGTTTTGCAAAATGTGCTTACCGGGAATCTACCTTTGTATGCAGGGAAAAAGGACAAAACACCGATGTATATCCATGCCTTGATTCATAATTTTTATATTCAAAGTGCTTACAGAATAGTGGGAGGTAGTGATAGTATTGCTAAATCATTAGCCAATTCTATCAACAAATTTGGAGGGGAAATTCTCACCAACTCGGAAGTAGAAAAGATTAATTGCAATGACGAAAGAGCTATCTCTGTGGAACTGAAAAACGGCGAAACAATTGAAGCAAAAAGCTTCATTTCGAATATGCATCCACAATTGACATTAGAAAAACTAAATACTCCACTTATTCGTAAAGCTTACCGAGAAAGAGTTACCAATTTGGAAAATACCATTTCTAATTTTACTGTGTATATCAAATTTAAAAAGAATACTGTTCCCTATTTAAATTCTAATTTTTACTATTACGCAATCAAAAACACTTGGGAATCCGAAAATTATACAGAAAAAAACTGGCCCTTGAATTTCTTGTATATGCACCAAGCTCCCGAAAATGGTGGCAATTTTTCCGAAGGAGCTTTGCTCATTGGTTACATGAAATACAGCGAAGTAGCCAAATGGGATGGAACTGAGGTGGAAAAACGAGGTAATGACTATTTAGAATTTAAAGAAAAAAAAGCCCACCGATTACTAGAGACACTTGAAAAATCATTCCCAGGCATCCTTGCCAACATTGAATCCTATTCAAGTTCATCTCCATTAACATACATCAATTATACAGGAACAAAAGAAGGTTCTATGTACGGAATAATCCGTGATAAAAATTCACCTGTACAAACATTGGTTTCGCAACGAACACGAATACCCAATTTATTTATGACGGGACAAAATATCAATTCTCATGGAATTCTTGGTGTAATTATAGGTTCCATTATTACTTGTTCGGAATTTTTGGGTATTAATACAATTATAAAAGATATCAATAATCATTAATGAGCAAAAATGTTGTCATAATAAAAGGTGGAATTGGCGGTTTGGTAACGGCTTGTTTACTTTGCAAGGAAGAATTTACCACAACTATTCTTGAACGAAATTACAAAATTGATGGCGAATTGCAAGAAAACGGTATGGTAAGGAAAATATTTTCTTACATAGGTAAATTTATTGAAACCCATATACAAAACAAACAGTTACAAAATGTGTTAGCATGGAATAAGGTGTTGAGAAAATACTTCAAAAAATAAATAACAATTAATACGAGAAAATTATGATTTTTAAATTGATTTATCCAAAATGGACGAAACTGAAAGGGCAAACCACATTTAATTTGCCACCTCACGG
>RRZU011820380.1_pt1 | contig 31848 bp, 28 predicted proteins | sample 2165561 | NCBI WGS metagenome assembly RRZU01 (sample SAMN10456909, study PRJNA506462) | wastewater metagenome | isolation source: wastewater sludge | place: USA: Moscow, Idaho | reverse complement strand
GGCATGCTGTCGCCAGGTGGTAGCGGCAGGACTCCGGAGCAGTCGCCATGACAGGCGGCAATCTGCAATGATCCGGCATCGACCCAGACGTGCAGGGCAGCGGCAGTGATGGAGACATGCGGGGAAACTGGCTTGGACATAAATCAGGTACTGGAAGGGGTCGGCGCACCGTGCGAAGGGGCGCATTTTAACCCTGTTGGCGACAGGTGATTATGACGATTGGTAAAAAATTCCTTCGCAACCCACACGGACAATGCAACAAGCATTATCCGTGACCGGGCAGATTCTGGATATGTCGGCATGGCAGGTTTGCAGCCCCCGCCCTGGTGCTACCGCACGGAATACCCCTTGATCGACTGCACGGTAACGGAGGCGACGCATGCACGGCTTTGCTCATCAGCCGGCATGAAAAGGCTCTCCAGGTGCGCAAAGCACCGCGACAACCATGCCTGTGCATGCCAGACGTACAAGTACTGTTAATGCACTCATCATGCATGGCATCAAACTTGCTCGAAAGGTGGGCATGAGAAGGTGCCACGCTGCTTTTGGCCAGAGCATGACAACGCCTCATACGCACCAAAATGCACCACGATGTCCACTGCCAGTGCATACGCACAGAAATGGAGCACAAAATGAGCACCAAAACGGCATCTGCGATTGAACGCTTGCTGGCTGTCCTGGAAAAAAACCGGCAGTACACACGTGCATTCCTGACAGCGATGGAACAAGCGGCCGCCAAGAAATAGAGGATCAGCAAAGGATCAAGTGCAGCCGGAAACTGCACTTGATCCCGCACGGCAACCAGAACCGTATTCGGTGATCATCACCCCGGGCCATCATAAAACTCCGGCCCTTCCCTCCTGAGCGACACACTTGTGCATGGCACACTTGGGAATCCGGCCAAAAGCACAGGTGTTTGCTGGATGAAAAGTCTGCTGATGAATCAGGCAGCCGGCATGAACCCCGCAATGGACCAGCCCGGCCTCGGTCCGTCAGCCCGGGGAAAGCGCAAATGGCCAGCCAGTACGATGGCGGATGCCATTCCGGCTGGAACCGGTTGCACAGGCGCACGACACGCTGAACCGGCGGCCGCTTGCATGATCCGGGCAAGCAAACAGCAACCGGGCAACCCCGGCCCGGGTCTCTGGCAAAGGGCGAAAGCTCCGGTCAGCTTGATGCTATGACCGGGAAGCAGGCTGCTGCCGCAACAGTACTTGCCCTGTCGACGCGCGACGCCGGCTGCAATACGTAACCGGCGCTGATATGCAAGCGCCTTGCTGTGCCAAGGCACATGTCCGGCTGCCACCAAGGAGCTTGTGTCAAGGCAAACGCCTTCCGCTCCCTCGCTCGTCTGGCATGCTGCCTATCCACCTCGCGGACCGGCTTGTCCTTTGGCACTCCAGCGGTTGAAAGACAGGATGACGCGATCAAGCAGATCGTGCAGTTCGTCCCATTCGTCCGGGGTCAGCCCGGAAAACATTTCGTCCTCCAGCCCGCGACCGATCCGTTCGCTCTCTTGCCAGATTTTCAGACCGGCCTCGGTCAGGTTCAGACACTGCAGGCGGTTGTCCCTGGCATCGGCTTCGCGGGTAATCAGCCCGCGCGTTTCCAGGTGGGCAATGTTTTTGGACAACAAGGTCTTGTCCACCACCAGCTTGCTCCCCAACTCGGTAGCCGTGATGCCGGGAAAACGATGCACCAGACGCAGGACCCGCAGTTCCCGTATGCGCAGGTCGAATGCCTTGCGGTAATGGGCGTCGGCAGCCTTGCTGGCAATGGTCTTGATCAGGTCCAGCTTGTAGGTCAGGTAAGGCGTATTGGAATCGGTCATGTCGGTCAGGAAATCGTCTGGACGGGAAAACCTGCGCTTTCTCGTGTTGCATGGAACCTCACCCTGACAGCAGGACAAGGCAATTGACTAACGGCACGCCAGTTTGTATCACGTCTTTTGCAGAAATACCCTGTGAAAGACCGCATGTGCCTGGAGCAAAAGTGCAGCAGGCGATGACAGTATCGGCATCAGGCAGCGGTCCGGTTTGCCCGCAGTGGCTGGCAACCACGACAGCCAACACCCTGTTTTGGCAGGATGATCTCCCCGGATGCGATGACGGCACAAGCGCCGTGTTGGTCAGGCATGCCGCATGCTCATCGAAAGGGTGCCTGTTTCATCGACCACGGAGGACCAGGCAATCAACTCCTTGATGCTTGCAAGGCAGTTGGATTTGGCAGGGAACAGCCGCGCCAGCCTCCGGGCCCGGAGCCCCTTGGCTCAACAGCAAGCGCCAGGATTGGCAACCGCAAAAACCATCTGCTCATCAAGCCCCGTTCAAGCATGCACCGGGCGAATGACTGCCTGATCCCGTACCTTCCGGCATGTACCGGGGTAGGCAAAAAAACCGGGCGGACATCCACAAACAGCCGCATGCAACACCGGCAGCAGCCCGACCTGCAAGGAACAATCGCCAAGGGACCGGACAACGAATCTGTCCGGACTCACACAGGCGATCCATGTTCCTATTGCCAGCTGAAACGCTGGTTCCGGCTACCATGGCAGCGCCACATGATGACAGGCGTGCCTTGTTCAAAACGCTCGCCGGATACATCCAGGCATTTGCCGTTCATCCGGCTGCGGATCATGCCGCCGCTCACGTCCCAGCGCTGGTTCTCGCCCCCGTTGCAGGTGTATGCAATCACGCGGGCGCCATCCCGCTGGTTCAGGCCGGCAACGTCCAGACACTTGCCGTCAATGCGTATTTCCTCTCCCACCCGCCTGAATCGCTGGTTGACCCGTCCGTTGCAGTTCCAGGCCTGCAACGGGGCACCGTTTACGACTTGCCGGCTGATGTCCAGACACAGGCCCCTGCGACCGGTTTCAATCTGGCCACCTCTGCCTGCATGAACAGGTCTGTCAAAGCGCTCCGGGTATGACGGGTAAGTCACCACCTGTGTTTCCGTATTGGCCGCATTCATCATGACGGCGGTCGCCAGAGCCGTACCGGCCACCAGTGCAGCGGTTTCAGCATGGATGCCGGTCTGCCCGCCGGGGCCCGTGCTGACACAACCGGAAATGGTGACGGACAGGGTCAGTCCGGTCAGGATTTGCTTCATGTTTCGTTTCTGCATCAACTATCCAAGGAAACAGTGTAGCCAAACTTTTTGCCCTCCCGACTGCAAAAGCCGGATCAGCAGTGCGTGCAGGGAGGCCAGGACCACCTGCAAATAGCTGCCATGATGCAGTGATGCCCAACATCCCTCGCCTGAGCGCGCCATGGCCTGTTCACCCTCCAAAAAAGACATTCAAATTGACCATTAATCAGTAAACTGTTGTTCCTGCACGCCCATCCAGCAAGGACGCTTCCATGTTGTCACCAGTCAGCCCGGCATCCACCAGTTACAGCCATGGCAAACCGGCCGGATCACAACCATCCGGCCAGTCGTTTTCCGATGTTCTTGCCCAGGCCAATCAGCCCGGCAAGGATCTTTACGAGAACAGGCAGCCCGAATCCAGTCCCCCGGAGCCATCCAGCCATGAAAAACTGCTGGCCGAACTGGCTGAATACATGAAGAAAACGCCCATCGAGCATTTGCGTAACCAGATCCTGAAGGCCATGGACCTGACGGAGGCAGACCTGGAAAAAATGGATGCCAAGGACCGCCAGTCCATCGAGGACGAGATTGCACGCAGGATCAGGGGAAAGATCGAAGAGCAGGCAAGAACCGAAAGCTGAAACCTTTGCTTACATGCCGGCGCTGGTCAGTCCGGTGCCCGTATCGTTACGATGGAAAGTGTCAGGTCATGACCATGCCCGGCAAGCAGGCACGGTCAACACTGCCACCCACAACGATCCGAGGAGACCGCCATGCAAGGCAAGTACCATCCGCTGATTGCCGGTGCGTTAGCCATCATGCTCGCCGTACCGGCGTGGTCAGCACCACCGGAAGGCAAAGGCAAGCCTGAGCATTTCAAGTCCGAATCCGGTCATCCGGGCAAGGGCAAGCCTGACCACAAAAAGTTTGAACGCGACCATGGTTACCGCGAAAACAGCGGCGCCCCGGGCAAGCAGGACAAACGGGCAGGCCGGGACCATGGCAGACCTCCGCGCGATCTAGCTACTGTCGGCATCACAGCCTCCCAAGCCAGGCTTTGGGCGCGAGAATATCATCTGGGCGGGTACAAGCCCCTGCCTCCGGGTATTGCCAAAAACCTGGCCCGCGGCAAGCCGCTGCCTCCAGGCATCGCCAAACAGACCGTCCCGGCATCACTCCTGGGCCGCCTGCCGCACTACGACGGACACCAGTGGTATGTCGTTGGCCGGGATCTCGTACTGGTGTCCCTCACGGGGCTGATCGTGGCCAACATTCTGGACAACGTGTTCGACTGAGCGGCCCCCCGGACATATCCCCGCCCTGCTCCGGGCGGGTTTTTTGCGTCCGCTACGGAGGGGTACTTTCCTCATGTCCCATCAAGGCTCATGCATCCCCCGCAGCATACAGGCAACGCACCAAGGACATGCCTGCGACGATCCTGTCCGGTCACCGCCCTTGCGCTGGACTGGCAGCAACCTTGCAGCAAAGTCACGCCTCATGCAGTTGTCGCCAGCCTTTGCCCGTGACGGACTCCAGACACAGAGCATTCCGGGCAGATGCAGCAACCTGGTCAGGATGCGGCAATGCCGGAAAACATGATGCTGCGCATGCAAGCGATGATTTCGTCATCGTCGTACCGGCCAAAATCCTTCATGTAATCAACCGCCGGATCGCATGTGCGCGAGTAATACGCGTACAGCAGCACGTCGGTCGGCAGATCGTTGCGGATGCTACCCTCGGTACGGGCCTGCTCGACGAGTTGCTGCAACTGCTTGTGCAGCCTGTAGATACGCAAGGAGTAACGGACGCTGTGCATCAGCATGTCCCGCACATGCGGACTGGTTGAAGGCAGGAACGGTAACCCGCCCTCCAGCCTCGTGCGCAAGGCCCATTCCATCAGGTTGTCCAGCCGTGCCTTGCCGTCCATGACAGGGTCCTGCGCATCCAGATGCTCCAGCGCCCGGTCCAGCAGCCGGATCATCACCTCCGTGGCGAGCGCTTCTTTCGAGCGGAAATGCTTGTAGAGACTGGGCTTGGAAAGTCCCGCCCCCTCGGCCACATCGTCCATGGTCATCAGGTCAAAACCCTTGCTGGCCAGCAAGGTTGTCGTGACATCCAGTACGGCCTGCTCGCGCAGCCTGAATGCCTGATCCTTGAAACTGAGCCTGCCCATGATCCTCATTGGTGCAACCCTTTACTGACGAGTATCTTTTTTTTCAAGCCGGTATATACATCGATATATGCACGGCCCAACGCCCTGCCAAGCGGTTTCCACAACAGGCCCGTCCCGAACAGGAGGCAAGGTGAAAACATTCCCGGCCCAGCGTCAGCGCATCGCCGTCATCGGCGCGGGCATTGCCGGTCTCGGCAGCGCATGGCTGCTGGCCAGCCGTCACGATGTCACCCTGTTCGAGGCAGCCGGTTACGCCGGTGGCCATACCAATACGGTAGACCTCGAAGTGGACGGCCACAGGTTTGCGGTGGACACCGGCTTTCTGGTTTTCAACGAACGCACCTACCCCAACCTGATCGCCCTGTTTGCCGAACTGGGCATACCGTCCTGCAGTACCGAAATGTCCTTCAGCGTGTCACTGGACCAGGGACGTGACGAATGGGCCGGCAGCAACCTCGACACCGTGTTCGCCCAGCGCAGCAAGCTGTTGTCGCCAGGCTTTCACGGCATGCTGCAAGACATCCTGCGCTTCAACAGGGCCGCACCACGGCTGCTGGAAAACGCCAGCGGCCACGCACTGACCCTGGGCGAACTGCTGCAACGCGAAGGCTTCGGCCAGCGTTTCCGTGATCATTACCTCGTACCCATGGCAGCTGCCATCTGGTCCAGTCCCAGCCAGGAAATCCTCGGTTTTCCCGCCGCCACCTTCCTGCGTTTCTGCATGAACCACGGCCTGTTGCAGATCCGTGAGCGTCCCCGCTGGTTCACCGTCCCCGGAGGAGCCCGCCAGTACGTGCACAAGCTGCTGGAACGGATTCCCGACCTGCGCCTGTCATCTCCGGTACAGGCGGTCCGCCGCGACACCGAAGGCGTAACCGTCAGCAGCCATCACGGCGACGAACGCTTTGACAGCGTGGTTTTCGCCACCCATGCCCCGCAGACGCTGGCCATTCTGGCAGATGCGGACGCCGACGAACGCGCCGTGCTGGAGGCCGTACGCTACCAGCGCAATACCGCCGTACTGCATGGCGACCCCCGTCTGCTGCCGAGACGGCAGAAAGTCCGGGCCGCCTGGAACTTCCTCGCAGACAGCAGCCAGCCGGACCGGCGTGCCGTCTGCGTCAGCTACCTGCTCAACATGCTGCAACCGCTGCCGGTTTCATCACCGGTCATCGTCACCCTCAATCCGGTGCACGAACCCATCCCTGCACTGGAACATGCCCGGTTCGAGTACGAACACCCCCTGCTCGACCAGGCCGCCGTGCAGGCCCAGGCACGTCTGCCTGACTTGCAGGGCCGGCGGCACACCTGGTTCGCCGGGGCCTGGACGGGCTACGGCTTCCACGAGGACGGGCTCAAGTCGGCCCTGCGCGTTGCGCGTGATTTTGTCGAACTGCCGCACTGGGCGAGGCCAGACTCATGACCAACGCCTATCTGGTCCGGGGCGTGGTCATGCACCGGCGGCTGCGCCCCGTACGCCACCGTTTCCTCTATCCGGTGTTCGCCGTACGCCTGCGCCTGTCCGCACTGGATGACACCGGCAATGTCTGGTTCGGCGTGGACCGCTGCCGGCTGATGTCGGTCCGCACCCGGGATTACGGCCCGCGCGACGGCAGCCCCCTGTTGCCCTGGATACACCGCCAGCTGTCCGAAGCCGGCCTGCCCCATGACGGCGAAGTCTGGCTCCAGACCTTTCCCCGGCTGTTCGGTTACGTCTTCAATCCGGTCAGCTTCTGGTATTGCCATGATGCAGCAGGCCGCCTGGTTGCCGTCCTCGCTGACGTCAACAACACCTTCGGCGAACACCACGCCTACCTGCTGGCCAACAGGAACGGCGAACCGCTGATGTCCGGCTCCGTTCTCACCTGCCGCAAATGCCTGCACGTTTCGCCCTTCTGCCGTGTCGAGGGTCATTACCGCTTCCGTCTGACAGAAAAACCCGACCATATGCTGATGCGCATCGATTACCACGATGCCGAAGGTGCAGTACTCAACACCGCCGTCTCCGGCCGGATGACGCCCCTGACATCTGCCAGTGCCGGAGCAGCCCTGCTGCGCCAGCCACTGCTGACCGTGTCGATCATCGTCCGCATCCACTGGCAGGCCTTGCGCCTGTGGCTGAAGAAAGTGCCGTTCTTCGGCAAACCCCGACCTCCCGCCAGCACCCTGACTCACGGACAGGAATGCCAACCATGAGCCTATCCCGCACCCTCAATGCACCCTCATCAATGCCTGTGCCGCCGGCAGCGCGCATCCTGCTGGCACGGTTAAGACAACTGGTACACGGCCATCTTCGCCTGACCGCACCGGACGGTTCGGCATACTGGTTCGGCACGCCAGGCGAGCAGCCGGAAGCCGAATTGCACATCCACGACTGGGCTGCCTGCCGCAAGCTGCTGCTGGCGGGAGACATCGGCTTTGCCGAGGCATTCCGCGATGGCCTGCTTGACACTCCCGACCCCACCTCGCTGCTGCGGCTGGCGCTGCGCAACGAAACGGTACTGGGCTCCACAACGGCAGGCAGCCTGCCGGCACGCGCCTGGTACTGGCTGAAACACCGGCTGCGCCGCAACAGCCGGGCAGGCAGCCGGCGCAACATCCACGCCCACTATGATCTTGGCAACGAGTTCTACCGGCTGTGGCTGGACCCGGGCCTGACCTACTCCAGTGCCTGGTTTGACGGACATTACGACATGCCGCTGGCCGAGGCGCAGACCGCCAAATACCAGCGCATCTGCACCGTACTGGACCTGCGTCCCGGCATGCGGGTACTGGAGATCGGCTGCGGCTGGGGCGGATTTGCCGAGCATGCAGCACGGCAGGGCATTGCCGTTCACGGCATCACCATTTCCGGCGCCCAGCTGGAACACGCACGGCAACGTCTGGCCGGCAATGCGCTGGTCAGCCTCGAATGGCAGGATTACCGCGACCTTGACGGCCGGTACGATGCGATCGTTTCAATCGAAATGTTCGAAGCCGTCGGAGAAGCCTACTGGCAGGAATACTTCGGCAAGGTGCGCAGCCTGCTCAAGCCCGGCGGCAAGGCCCTGGTACAGAGCATTACCATCGATGAAAGCCGATTCGGGCAATACCGGACCGGCAGTGACTTCATCCAGGAATTCATCTTTCCCGGCGGCATGCTGCCAAGCCGCAGCGAATTCATGAACCAGGCACGCAAGGCCGGTCTCGACACCTGCGACCGGCTGGATTTCGGCTACGACTATGCAGAAACCCTGCGCCGCTGGCGACATGCCTTTGACGGCGTGCCGGATCCGATCCGCAGGCTGGGTTTTGACGAGGCTTTCATCCGGCTGTGGCGGCTTTACCTGTGCTACTGCGAGGCCGGTTTTGACGAAGAAAGCATTGGCGTTTCGCAGTTCCTGCTGCAAGAGGCCCGCCCATGAAACGACTGACCGCCCTGCTGGTAGCCCTGCTGACCGGATGCAGCACCCCCAGCGTGCAGGACTACCGTGACAATGCGCCGAAGCTGGACCTGTACCGCTTTTTCGGTGGCCACACCCAGGCCTGGGGCATGTTCCGCGACCGCAACGGCCTTCTGGTCAAGCGCTTTACGGTCGACATCACCGGCCGCCGCGAAGGCGATGCGCTGCTGCTGGACGAACGCTTCGTCTATGCCGACGGTACACGGCAGCAGCGGACATGGCGGCTGGAGCCCAAAGGCAACGGCAAGTGGCGCGGTACGGCCGCAGACGTCATCGGTGAGGCGGAAGGTGAAGTGTCGGGAAATGCCCTGCACTGGCGCTATGTCCTGCGCTTGCCGGTGGGCGGCCGCGAATGGGCCGTGGATTTCGATGACTGGATGTTCCTGGTGGACGAGCACACCATGCTCAACAGCGCCCGCATGAGCAAGTACGGGTTCGGGCTGGGCGAAGTCAGCCTGTTCTTCCGCAAGCAGGCGTGAAACCATGTGGCCCGCACCGCTCAACCCGCCGGTCCGCGACTGGAGCCGCCAGCGCGTCTGGATCATCGGTGCGTCCAGCGGCATTGGCGCGGCCCTGGCACACCGGCTGCTCGACAAGGGAGCGGAAGTCGTGCTGTCTGCCCGGCGGCAAGCCCGGCTGGAAGAGGTCGCCGGCACACATCCGCGCGCCCTTGTCCTGCCGCACGACGTGACTGACCCTGCCTCGTGGCGCCAGTGCTGGGCGCACATGCGCGAACAGGAAAGCCTGCCGGACCTGATCGTGTTCTGCGCGGCCGATTACCGGCCCGAACAGAGCTGGCAGTTGCAGCACGAACACGTCCGCCAGACCCTCGACACCAATCTGGCCGGCGTGTATTTCGGCCTCGAGACCATCCTGCCTGACCTGATGGCCCGCCAGTCGGGCGGCATCGTGCTGGTGGCCAGCGTGGCAGGCTACATCGGCCTGCCCGGTGCCTGCGTTTACGGGCCGGGCAAGGCGGCACTGATCAATCTGGCCGAACTGCTGCATGCCGAACTCAGGCAGCACCACCTCGGGGTGTACCTGGTCAATCCCGGCTTTGTCTCCACCCGGCTGACGGCCCTCAACGATTTCTCCATGCCGGCCATCATCAGCCCGGACGCCGCCGCAGCCTTTATCGTGCGCGGCCTGGAACGCGGGCGTTTTGAAATCCACTTCCCACGCAGGTTCACGTTATGGATCAAGCTGATCGCGATGCTGCCCTATCGCCTGAGGCTGCCGCTGCTGCGCCGTCTGGCGCGGAACTGAGGACGCAGCTGGCAGCACTGGCCGACTGGTATGCCAGCCTGGACCCGGTGTCTCTTGAAGACATCGGCCGTTTTTACACGGCCTCTGCCTGCTTCAAGGATCCTTTCAACACTGTGCGGAGCCGCGACGGCATAGCGGCTGTATTCCGTCACATGTTCAAGACGCTGGACGAACCGGAATTCATCATCCACGACCAGTTGCTGGACGGTACGCAGGCCTTCATGACCTGGGACTTCCGCTTTCGCCGGGGAGCCAAGGTCTGGCACCTGCATGGTGGCAGCCACCTGCACCTTGACCGGTCCGGCAAGGTGACCTGCCATCGCGACTACTGGGACTCGGCCGAAGAACTGCTGCACAAACTGCCATTGGTCGGTCCGCCACTGCGCCTGCTGCGGCGCATGCTGTCGGTACGCGACGAGGGATGGCACCAATGAAAACCGCGTTCAAGGGCAACAAGTCAGCCCTGCCTGCCAAACCCTGCATTGTCTGCGGCAAGCCCATGAGCTGGCGGCGCAAATGGGCCCTGTGCTGGGACGAAGTGAAATACTGCTCGGAACGTTGCCGCAAGCGACGCTGACTACAGACAGTAAACCGCGTTTCCTGTCATGGGTTCGTCACGGTCATCCGCAGTGAAAATATCCGTTCATCCCACAACATGAGCCGCCGCAGGCAAGGCGACTCCCGAACACCGCCCCTCACGCGGCTCAGCCTGATGGACATGTGTGGCGGAGCGACCGGCCAGGCTCTTTGGCCGGCACAACTTGCCGGCAGGCCTGGCAAGACCAGACTGATCCGCACCAAAGACGGATACACAGCCCCTCAGGCAACCAGCCCCGTGGCCCACAAGAGGGCATCCTGCTGCGGATTACGGGCGGCCGACCGGTATGGCACCGGCCGCCAGAGCGGCAGCCGCAGATCGGCAACAGGCTGTCGCGCGTCGGAGCCGGACAGCAAGCCGGCCGGTATTGCCGATAGTGCAAACACGACGCGCCGGATCAGATACCGGTGAGCCGGCCAGCCTCGGCTTCACCCTTGCCAGGTACGGCAGCGACACGGACGGACCATCGTTCAGGCATCCCCCAGAGGCCATTGGTGCCGGCAGCCCGCCGGCCCTGACTGCAACGGAGAAACGGCATGATCAAAGACAAGGTTGTCATCATCACCGGCGGTTCGTCCGGTATCGGCGAAGCAACAGCCAGACTGCTTGCCAGCCAGGGTGCCAGAGTGGTGCTGGGTGCCAGGCGTGCCGACTGGTTACAACGGATTGCCGACGGGATCAGGCTGGATGGCGGTGAGGCAGTCGGCCAGGAAACGGATGTCACCCGCCCGGAAGACAATGAGCGCCTCGTACGGCTGGCCATGGACGAATTCGGCCGGGTGGACGCCATCTTCCTCAACGCCGGCATGATGCCCGTTTCTCCGCTTTCTGCCCTCAAAACCGCGGACTGGCACCGCATGATCGATGTCAACATCAAGGGCGTACTGAATGGCGTGGCAGCCGTCCTGCCGGTTTTCCTGTCGCAGAAATCCGGCCATGTCATTGCCACATCGTCGGTCGCCGGGCTCAAGGCCTATCCGGGCTGTGCGGTATACGGAGGCACCAAATGGTTCGTACGCGAGTTCATGGAGGTGCTGCGCATGGAGTCGGCCATGGAGGGCCGCAATATCCGCACCACGACAATCTACCCGGCCGCCATCAATACCAGCCTGCTCGACAGCATCAATGAAGCCGGAGCACGCCGGCAGATGCAGGTGCTGTATGACAAGTACGGCATCCCGGCCGAGCGTATAGCCAGTGCAGTATCGTTTGCCATCGACCAGCCGGAGGACACTGCAATCAACGAGTTGACAGTCGGACCGGCCAACCAGCCCTGGTAAGCAGCACTGCAGCAGACACACAGGCCGGGCGGTCGTTCCGGGGCGAAAACCAGCACATCAGGTACGCGGAAACCTGCGGCAACAAGCGGTACAGCCCTCCCCCGGCAACGGTCAGGACAAAAGAACGCCATACCGGCCTGTTACCAAGGCCGTTTGACCGGATACTGTGGCCATTTTCAGGCCGGGCGGGCTGCAACCCTCCTGACCTGAAACAACCACCCTCGGCAAGACAGCATGCAGCTCTGGCACATGGTCATCAGCAGGCACCCTGTGTCCGGATCCAGCCGGCCGGCAAACCGGGAACGTGCTTGCGGCCAAGAGGAGGCGGGCAACTCCACAGCCAGACAGCAACAGTCCTCTGCATGGCAGCCGGCAGGCAAAAGCCGCCCATGACCAGAGCCACCTCAACTGCCGGCCGTACATGGCTTCGATGCCGGCATGGCCTTGACATACCACTCCGGGCACATGCGGCCCCGAAGAAACCACTGCCTGCCGGCCACTACCGCATGCCGGTTTCCTGGACAGATCGCCCTTCATGACAGATCGCATTCAACTCATCAATATACAAAATGATATATTTTTGTTGTTTGACTGACTGGACTGACATGACAAACAGCCTGCTGTTTCTGGCCGGATGTGCACTCTTGCTGCTGGGCGGCCATCTGGCGTTGCTGCGGGCACTGCGGGCCCCCCGCCGCAGGCATGAATCCGGCTGGCCGCAGGCACAGCCTGTCCGCATTGCTACTGTCAACAGGCGCCAGCTGGCAGCGTTGTGGTGGCCGGCCCGGCACGCGGGTGCGCCGGTGCTGCTGATGATGCATGGCTGGGGAGGCAACGGCAGCGACCTGGCTCCTGCGGCCGAGGCTGCCCATGCAGCAGGCTACGCAGTGCTGCTGCCGGATGCCCGTTGTCACGGGCGCAGCGACGGGGACAGTTTTGCCTCGCTGCCGCGTTTTGCCGAAGACGTCGACGCAGCACTCGCCTGGTTGCACGCCAGCCATCCGGACAGTCCGGTTGCCCTGCTTGGTCATTCCCTCGGCGCGGCAGCCTGCATCCTGGTTGCCAGCCGTCGTGACGACATTGCCGCCGTGGTCAGCATCTCGGCTTTTGCCCATCCGGAAGAACTGATGCAGCGCTGGCTGGCTTCACAGGGCCGCTGGCTGCGATGGCTGTCGCCACTGATATTGGGGCATGTGCAGCGGGTAATCGGTCAGCGGTTTGAATCAATTGCCCCTGTCAATCTTATATCAGACATCAATTGCCCCTTGCTAATACTGCATGGCAGGCATGACAATACCGTACCGGCCGATGATGCGCTGCGCCTGGCAGCCGCCCGTCCTCAGGCCGAATGCCTGCTGCTGGACGGCGACCATGAATCCTTTGCCGACATGGCGTCAGCGGTCAGCCTGGTGCTGGGTTTTCTGGCCCGGCACCTGTCCACCGGTACGGCAGCCACTCCCATGAACACGATCAAGACAGACACGCTCCGGATACCCGCCGGAGGTGACTGACAGGAGGAACCGGATGAACCTGGCCACGTACCGCCGCCTGCTGCTCTCTGCCCTGCTGTGCCTGCCCGTCATGTTGCAGGCAGCGCCGCTGGCAAAGGGCAGTACCCTGCCCCCCATCACCCTGGAAGACCAGCATGGAACGCCTTACATACTGGGCCCTGACACACGCCTGCTGGTCTTCACTTCGGAAAAGGCAACCAGTGCCTTCGTCAACGAAGCATTCAAGGGCGAGCAGGCCCGGCTGAAAGCACCGCAGGTGATCCATGTATCGGACATCAGCGCCATGCCGGGCGTGATCACCCGCATGTTTGCCCTGCCCAAGCTGCGCGACCTGCCTTTTACCGTTGCCCTAGCATACAAGGAAACGAGCGTGGCCGACCTGCCGCGACAGGCAGGGGCTGCCACGGTAATGCGCCTGCAAAACGGCCGGGTCGAATCCATTGCCTATGCCCGCAACACGCAGGACCTCTACCCGCTGCTGGGCCTGGCCCGCTGAACCGTTACCGGTGGCATGCCGGCAGGACAACAGCTGCCATGTCTTTGACAGGGGTGCACAGGAAAAAGTGAGCAAGACGGGCATGTTTTCCGTCTTGCTCACGAAAGCCGGGCGCCTATTGCATTGCCCGGCTTTCGGCCACGGTATCCGTACAAGGACATGCGCCATGCCGGATCAACCGGCGTGAGCTGCCAGGGCAGGTGACATGCCTGCGGCAGCAACGCTTGCAGCGCCCTTGGGCCACCAGCATCTCAAGGCGCAGTACCGGCATGGCCCACACCTCCGGTTTCACGCAAACGGCAGCAACCCGGTTTTTACCTTCTGCCCCAGACACTGGAAATGCCCGTACAACGCACGACGTGACGGTTGAGTGCCCTGTCCGGCCAGAACCGGCAGCGCAGTCATCGGGCACCAAGGCCATCCGGAACAGCACGGACAACGGACAAGGCGAAGACACGCCGGTATCTCGTGCAGGAACACCCACACTGCCCGGCACGGCACGAACCTGATTCCGGCCATATGCGGCTGCACATGCATTGACGTGACAAGGTGGTACACGGGTGCTTGCCCCGCCCCGGGCACTCTGGCCGTACAGGCTGCCAATACAGCTGCGTTGCCTGTTGGCGCAACGTCACCCGCTGCTGCGCGGTCACTCACCCGGCAGGGAGTAATCCAAGTATTTTTCGAAAAACCTTTGCAAGTTCAAAAATTTGCGTATACTGCGCCGTCTAGAGCCAGAGTCTCAAGGATGGTTTGCACTGCCACAGGATCCTGTCCCAACCAGGATTCAATGTTGCAAACACCATAAATCCGGTCCTGAATTTACTCACCGCATCCGCAGATGGTCACCGTGCTGACCGTCCATGTCAGCGATGTGTTTGCCTGTACGCAGGCATGGCCTGTCAAACCCATTGAAGCAGGAAGCAGACCCGATTGGTCATGCCTGCCTTCAGTGTTTTAACCAGAAAAACAAATGCACTCTTGTCCGGTCCGTGTATTGCGTCGGCCCGCACAAAAATATTTGTATGTTCAGACCACCTGTATATCCATATGGTGGTCAGGAGTTGTCACCATGAATTTTGAAACTGCAAAAAACAAGATCATCGCCGTAGAAATCAACGGCACCCGTATCGAACGCCAGCATGAAGAGGCATTGTCCGAATTTGAAAACCGTGCCAGTGGCCACGCCAGCCTCCAGATGCACTCACCCCTGAAAGCCATCAGGATTTTTGAACGGTAATCCTCCGCTCTGCCTGACAGCAACAAAGCCGCCGGTTGGCGGCTTTGTTGCTGTCAGGACGGACCATTCTCAAGCCAGGAACAGGACCCCGTACGGCACGGCAACGGCTTCCTTGCGGATGCAGTACCCGTCATCAAACCAGGCCGTACATCACCACCCGAATGTTTCCCCCTGCCGCACAAGGAAATGCGTAGCACCGTCCTTCCGCACGACAGGCAGGGGCCGCCACGGCTGTACACCCGCAAAACGGCCGGAGCAAATTTCCCGCCGACATCCGCAACGCTCAGGACCTCGGCCTGCCCCCCGGACCGGCCCACTGACACGGCACGGACATTGTCGCGTAACAACGGCTGCCGCACGATCATTCACTCGCAGCCAGACCATCAGCCCCGGAAAAGATTATTCCGGCAGGAGGCCAGGCAAACCTGCTCCCCGCCCCGTTTCCGGCAAAGCCCGGTGCAACGCCAGCATTCCGCCCAGCAGGCCCAGTGCCGTATCGCGGCCGGAACTGGCGCCATGCGCCAGCAGGCGCCCGAAATCCTGCCTGGCCGTACAGGCACAGGCCGACTGCACCGCACACACCAGACGCACGACCAGCGGGCTGAACCAGCCATCCAGGGACAAAAGCAGATAGTCGCGGCTGATATCCCGCGTCGAAGACAGGCATTCCGGCAGACAGTCCGACAAAACCGGCAGCAGCGCAGGCTCATGAAGCCGGACGGCTGCAATCAGGCCGCACAGGAAATCATCGCCAGACGGCGTCAGCCCCATGCCCAGCCCGACCAGAGCCGCAACTGCCGCCGGCAGCTGCTCCGGCTCGTCCAGGGACAACAGCCCCTGCCGGCAGGCCGGCCAGACCCAGGGGTGCTGGCAGTGCCAGCCCTGTGATGCCGGTGCCGGCACATGCCAAAGCTGTGTCCACAGCCGCCCGGCCAGTTGCAGCCCCGCAGCAGAAAGGCAGCCATGATCCGGCAACCGGAATGCCCCGGCAGGCGACTGTCCGGGGCATTCCATGGCAGGCCATGGACCGATCTGCAAGCCGGCGGCATCCAGCGTGACCGGCATCCCGGAACGATACCAGTCACGACATTCGCTGCCGGCCGGCAGACGGACCGACCAGCCATGAGGCTGGAGTGGCAGACTGGCCGACAGCAGGGGCAGCAAGCGCTCCTGGCTGTCGAGCTGCACGTTGCAGCAACCGGCAAAGACGCTGTGCACCTGCCCGCGGGCGGGCGGCTGTGGCGCACAGGGTCCGGCCGCCCGCCCTGCCGGCCGGTCAGTCGTCCAGCGCTTCAACGATCCGGTCGGCATCCGACACCCAGCCGAAGATTCCGCCCTGTGCCTTGATCATTTCCAGCGCCACCCGGTAGAACTCGGGGAAGTAGCTGGCCACGCAGTCGGACGGCACCACGCATTCGTAACCTCGGTCATTGGCTTCACGTACGGTGGTGTGCACGCACACTTCCACCGTCACCCCACACACGATCAGGGTGCGGATATTGCGGTTGCGCAGCAGCAGGTCCAGGTCGGTGGCAAAGAAGGCACCCTTGCCCGGCTTGTCGACCACCGGCTCGCCGGCCACCGGGTACAGCTCGGGGATGATGTCGTGGCCGTATTCGCCGCGCACCAGTATCCGCCCCATCGGGCCCTTGTCGCCAATGCCGCATTCCAGCCCGCCACGCAGGCGCTTGGCCAGCGGGCAGTCGGTCAGGTCGGCACGATGGCCTTCACGGGTATGCACCACAAACACACCGGCCTTGCGGGCGGCTTCCAGCAGACGGCGGCACGGTTCGATGGCCGAGCGCAGCAACGACACATCGTTGCCGAGCATTTCGCCAAAACCGCCCGGTTCCACAAAGTCGCGCTGCATGTCGATCATGATGAGCGCAGTGGTGCCGGGATCGAATTCAAGCTCGTACGGTTCAGCCTTGAGGGTTTTCAGGGACATCGGGACATACTCCAGTCAGGAATCAGCCACCGCACAAGGCGGGGCAAACAGGAAGGGCTGACGCCGGCAAATCCGGTGCAGGACAGGCAATGCCGCCAGTCTAAGCGTGCGGACCGACGGGCTGGCCGAATGAAATTGCCGCCAGCCGGCAGGATCGGACAAAATTTTTGAAAGCCTGCCGACAGGGTTAAGATGGGCGCCCTTCGCAACCGGCAAGACAAGGATTGGACGGATGATCATCCAGACCGAAGCCCTGCGCGTGGTGGAAACCGTGGCGCGTTACCGCAGCTTCAGCGCTGCGGCCGAACGCCTGCACAAAGTGCCCTCGGCCATCAGCTACACCGTGCGCAAGCTGGAAGAAACCATCGGCACCCAGCTGTTCCTGCGCGAAGGCAAACAGGTGGAACTCACTGCCGAAGGGCGCTATTTCCTTGAGCACGCCCGCGACATCCTGCGCGACCTTGAAACCCTCCAGGCTGACATCACCCAGCTGCACGGCGGCGTCGAGCAGCAGTTCCGGGTCGGCCTCAACAACCTGCTCAACCCCGCCCCGCTGGCCGGACTCGCTGCCGACCTGCACCAGCGCTTTACCGCCTGCCGCCAGTCCTATCGCACCGAGGTCTACAACGGCGTGTGGGACGCCCTGATCGACCGGCGCATCGACCTGGCCATCGGCGCCCCCAATGTCCTGCCGCAGGGAGCCGACCTGAGCTACCTGCCGATGGGCGAGGTGTACTGGGATTTCGTCATCAGTCCGCAGCACCCGCTGGCCCGCAGTCACAGCCCGCTCGACAGCCGCGAGCTAGCCGCCTTTCCGGCGATTTCGGTCATGGACACCGCCATGGGCCTGTCCAAGAAAGAAGCCTGGCTGGTCAAGGGCCAGAAGGTCATCTACGCCCCGGATACTGCCGCCAAGCTGCAATTCCTGATCGCGGGCGTCGGTATCGGTTTCATGCCGCGTCACCTGTGTGCGTACGCGGTACGCAAAGGGCAATTGCTGCAACGCCCGGTGGTCGACCCCAAGCCGCCGACCCCGATCATGGCCGCCTGGCAGACCCGCAACCAGGGCAAGGTGCTGGCATACGCCATCAGCCGGCTGGAAGACCCGGATTTCTGCCGGCACTGGTTGCAGGAAACCTGCTGAAAGCCGGGTCTGTGAAAATTTTTGAACGATCGATTTAAGCCTGCGCAAATATTTGCAGCGGCCGGAAGCGATTGACGCAGGTCAAACAACATGGCTCACCCTGCCACCTAGACTGCCAACCGTTCTGGACTCAAACGAGGCAGGGGAAGCATGAACCAGCAGCACCGACCGGGCGTGTCCGCCACGGCACCTGCCGCCTTTGTTCCGCGTTGCTGGGTCGCCGGCGATCTCAATGCCCTCTTCGGCCTCGGCACCAACAATCTGCTCAACCTGCTGGTGCTGACCGGGCTGTTGCTCGGCGTGGTCGGCATCCCCGCCCCGCTGGTGTTCGGTCGCATCCTGCCCGCCATCGGCGTGATGCTGCTGCTGACCAATCTCTACTACGCCTGGCTGGCCTACGATCTGGCCCGCCGTACCGGCCGCAGCGACGTTACCGCCCTGCCGTCCGGCGCCAGCGTGCCGCACATGTTCATCGTGGTGATGGTGGTGATGCTGCCGGTCAAGATCACCACTGGCGACCCGATCCTGGCCTGGCACGCCGGGGCGGCCTGGGTGTTTCTGGAAGGGCTGGTCATCATTGCTGGCGCCTTTATCGCCCCCACCATCCGCAAACTGACCCCGAGCGCAGCCCTGCTGGGCACACTGGCCGGGGTCTCGCTCGCCTTCATCTCGCTCAAGCCGATGATGGAAATCTTCATGCAGCCGTGGATCGGCCTGCCCGCCCTGCTGGTAATCCTGGGCGGCTGGTTTGCCGGGGTGCGCTTTCCGTTCGGGGTGCCCGCCGCGCTGGTGGCGGTCATCGTCGGCATCGTCATTGCGGCGCTGACCGGCCAGCTTGAATTTGCCGCGCTGGGCAGTGCCTTCGACCATCTGGGTTTCCATGTGCCACTGCCGCAGGTAGCCGCGATTTTCTCCGGGCTGGAAAGTGTCTGGCCGCTGCTGGTGACCGCCATTCCGTTTGGTGTCTACGACTTCATTGAGGCAATGAACAACGTTGAAAGCGCAGAAAAAGGCGGCGACAGTTACCCGCTGCGCAAGGTGCTGGTCGCCCTTGGGCTGGCCAGCCTGACCGGTACGCTGCTCGGCAGTCCGTTCGCCAACGCGGTGTATATCGGTCATCCGGGCTGGAAGCAGGCTGGCGGCCGCATCGGCTACTCGCTCGCCAACGGCGTGCTGGTGCTGGCGGTGTGCGTGCTGGGTATCGTGCCGGTGCTGCTGTCGCTGATTCCGCTGCCGGCCGTGCTGCCGATCCTGCTCTACATCAGCCTCTTGGTGGCCGCACAGGCCTTCCAGCCCCATCCGGGCCGCTATGCGCCGGCCATCGTGTTTGCCATGGTGCCGCACTTTGCCGCCTGGGGGCTGACGCTGGTGGACGGTGCCCTCAACACCGCCGGGCTGGTGGCCAGCCAGACCCTGCCGGCCCTGGCCGAGCGCGGCATCCTCTACGACGGCATGTTCCGGCTGGGTCAGGGCGCGATCCTGAGCGGGCTGGTATTCGGTGCCGTTACCGTATTCCTGATCGACCAGCGTTTCCGCGCCGCCGCCGCCTATGCGGCCGCCGGTGCCGGACTGGCGTTCTTCGGTTTCATCCACGGCCCGGCCATCGGCTGGGCAGTCAGCCCGGACATTGCCGGTGCCTACCTGCTGGCGGCCCTGCTGTGCTGGGGGTTCCAGTACTGCCCGCACGAGCCGCCGGCCGGGGAGGCTGCTGCCGGTCACTGAGCCGGCAGCCAATGTGTTCTTTCTGATCTTGCTGTTGTGTGTGGCAGACGCCCGCGTAAACCGGTGAAGGACAGGCAAATCTTTCGACCCGATGTTTACACCAGGTATTTCGCCATGAACTCAACAACACAAACGACCGCACCTTGCGGTAACGGGCCACGACTGTGGACCCGTGGCGATCTGGACGGCTTTTTCGGCCTGTTCAGCAATTCGCTGGCCAACACCCTGACCGCCGTGTTCCTGCTGTCGGTGGTCCTTGCCCTGCCGGGTGACATCGTCTGGCAAGGCATCGTGCCGGGCTTCGGCGTCACGCTGGCCTTCGGCAACCTGTTCCTCGCCTGGCAGGCGTGGAAGCTCGGCAAGAAGGAAGGCCGCGACAGCGTGACCGCGCTGCCCTACGGCCTGTCGGTGCCGCACTATTTCATCGTGACCTTCGCCATCATGATGCCGCTGATCGCCAAGACCGGCGACGCCCGGCTGGCATGGGGCGTGGCGATGGCGTGGACGTTTGTCCACGGTATCGTGGTCGCCATCGGTGCCTTTATCGGCGACTGGCTGCGCCGCGTGACGCCACGCGCCGCCATGCTGGGCACGCTGGCGGGCATGGCCGTGTCGTACATCGCGCTGACGCCGTCGTTCCGCGTGTATGACGCTGCCTGGCTTGGCCTGATCTGCTTTGGCATCCTGCTGTTTGGCTGGCTGGCCAACATCAAGATGCCGTTCCGGCTGCCGGCCGGTCTGCTGGCTATCATCATCGGCACCATCCTCGGCTGGGTGACCGGCTACATGAAGGTGGAGCCGCTCATCGCCGCGACCGAAACCGTGGGCTTCAACCTGCCGCTGATCCATCTGGACGTGCTGATGCTCGGTTTTGCCAACGTTGGCCCGTACGTGGTGTCGGCGATCCCGCTGGCCGTGTACCTGTTCATGGAAACCCTGATGAACGTTGAAAGCGCCGAAGTGGCCGGCGACAAGTACAGCGCCCGCTCGATCTGCCTCGGCGCCGCAGGCGGCACCCTGGTGGGCGCACTGTTCGGCTCGGTGGTGCCGACGCTGGTCTACATCGGCCATCCGGGCTGGAAACAGGCCGGCGGCCGCATCGGCTACTCGTGGGCGACCGGCGTGGCCATGCTGGCACTGTGCACGTTCGGCATGATCAACATCCTGCTCAACATCATCCCGATCGTCGCCATCCTGCCGATCCTGATGTACATCGCCATGCTGATCCTGTCGCAGGCCTTCCGCGAAACCCCGAAGGTACACGCCCCGGCCGTGGCCATTGCGCTGATCCCGTGGCTGGCTGACTGGGTGAAAGTCACCATCGACAACACCCTGAATGCCGCCGGCACCTCGGTCGCCACCCTCGGCGCCGACAAGCTGGCCGCCAGCGGCGTGTTCTACGACGGTATGGCAGTGCTGGGTGCCAGCGCGATCCTGGTCGCGATGATGCTGGCCGCGATCGTCGCCCGCGTGATCGACCGCAACTACCTGCACGCCGCCGTGTTTGCCCTGCTGGCAGCCCTGATGTCGTTCTTCGGCGTGATCCACTCCACCGGCTTCGGCATCGGCATGGCCACCGGCCCGGCCATCGGGTATTTCGTCATCGCCGCCGGCTGCTTCCTGTTTCACGTCACCCGTGGCAGCCAGCCCAGCCCGTCTGACGACGCGCCCTGATCCGCGCCTCCGCTTTTCTTCCTGATTCCGAATGACCCTACCGGGTGGCCCTGCCGGCCACCCCGGGAGACCCTTCATGTCCCTGCATCTCGCGATTCTGCGTAACCAGTACCGTGATTCGGTTGCCCTCATGCAGCTGTCGGCGGCGCTGGCCCGTCTGGACGGTATTACCCAGGCTTCGGCAGTGATGGCCACCCCGGCCAACCTCGCCCTCCTGAGCCGCGCCGGCCTGCTTGATACCCCGCCCGAAGCGGCACCGAATGACCTGCTGATCGCCCTTGAAGGCGAGGAAGCGGCCTTTGACGCAGCGCTGACCCACACCCGCCAGGCGCTGGAGGCCAAGGGCGGCCAGTCTGCCGGTGGCCCGGCCGAACTGCCGGCCAATTCGCTGACCATGGCGCTGTCGCGCCAGCCGGACAGCAATCTGGCGCTGATTTCGGTGCCGGGCGCCTATGCCACCGCCGAGGCGGAAAAAGCCCTGCGCGCCGGCCTGAACGTGATGCTGTTCTCCGACAATGTATCGGGTGAGGACGAGCGCCGCCTCAAGCAGCTGGCGACCGACCTTGGCCGCATCGTGATGGGGCCGGACTGTGGCACCGCGATCATCCACGGCGTGCCGCTGGCATTTGCCAACGTGTGCCGCGCCGGTGCCATCGGCTGTGTCGGTGCCTCGGGCACCGGCCTGCAACAGATCACCACCCTGATCGACACGCTGGGCGAAGGCATCAGCCAGGCCATCGGTACCGGCGGGCATGATCTGGCCGAATCGGTTGGCGGCCTGTCGATGCTCGCGGGCATCCGCGCCCTGGCCGAAGACGACGCCACCCGGGTCATCGTGCTGGTCTCGAAGCCGCCGGCCGAAGCCGTGGCGCGCAAGGTGCTGGATGCGGCGATTGCCGCCGGCAAGCCGGTGGTGGTGAATTTCCTCGGTGCCGATCCGGCCCGCCTGCCACAGCATGCCAATCTGCACTACGCCACCACGCTGGAAAGCGCCGCCCGCATGGCGGTGGCCTGCGTGCGCGGCGAGCCGCTGCAAGACACACCGCCGCAGCCGCATCCCGAAACGGCTGCCGCCCTGAAGGCCCGCCTGCAACCGCAGCAGACCCGGCTGCGCGGCCTCTATTCCGGCGGCACCTTCTGCTACGAAGCCACCCTGATGCTGGCCGATGCGCTGCCGGGCCTGCGTTCCAACACGCCGACCGCCAGGGCACCGGCACCAGACGATGTCTGGCACAGCGCGGGGCATTGCCTGATTGATCTGGGCGACGACGAATTCACCCGCGGGCGGCCGCACCCGATGATCGACCATCGCCTGCGCAACGAGCGTTTCCTCGCCGAAGCGGCCGATGAAACGGTGGCGGTGATCCTGTTCGACATCGTGCTGGGCTTCGGCGCCCACGACGATCCGCTGGCCGCCATGCACGACACCCTGACAGAAGTACGCCGCCTGACTGCCGACGCCGGCCGCGAGGTGGCGCTGGTGGCCACCGTGTGCGGCACGGCGGGAGATCCGCAGGGCTTCGAGCGCCAGCGTGCCGGCTTTGCCGCACTCGGGGTCTGCCTCGCAGCCAGCAACGCCGAAGCCGTGGCCCTGGCCCGCGCCATCGTCAGCTGACCGTTACCGCAAAGGAATTCATCATGAGCAAGCTTTTCGGCGAACAACTCGCCATCGTCAACCTGGGACTCGCTTCGTTTGCCGATGCCGCCCGCCAGCAGGGCGCGGCGGTCATTCATCCGGCGTGGCAGCCGCCGGCCAGCGGTGACCGCGATACCGGCCTGACCCTGGCCGCCGTCTTTAACCACCCGGCGGTGGAAGCCGCCAATGCGCAGGCCTTTGCCGCGTATCTGGCCAGCCAGCCGGCCTGGGTCGGCATCGGCCGGGCCGGCGAGGTGATCCCCGGCATGGACGGGCAGATGATCCTGCACTCTGGCCCGCCGATTGCCTGGGACGACATGTGCGGCCCGGTGCAGGGCGCGATTGTCGGCGCCATCCTGTTCGAAGGCTGGGCCGACAGCCCGGAAGCGGCGCGTGCGCTGGCCGCCAGCGGGGCGGTCCGCTTTGACCCGTGCCAGCATCACCATAGCGTGGGCCCGATGGGCGGCATCATCAGCCCGTCGATGCCGGTTTTCATCGTCGAAGACCGCGAGCATGGCCGCCACACTTTCTCCAACCTGAACGAGGGGCTGGGCAAGGTGCTGCGCTTTGGCGCGTATTCCGACGATGTGCTGGCCCGTCTGGCCTGGATGCGCGACATGCTGGCTCCGGTGCTGGCGGCGGCGGTGGCCGCGCTGGGCGGCGTGGAGCTGAAGCCCCTGATGGCGCAGGCGCTGCACATGGGCGACGAGGTGCACAACCGCAATGCCGCCGCCACCGGCCTGCTGCTGAAAAAGCTGGTGCCGGCCATCCTGCGCCTGCCGATGGACGACGGGCAAAAGGCCGCCGCCATCGAATTCGTGTCGGCCAACGACCACTTCTTCCTCAACCTGTCGATGGCTGCCTGCAAGGCGATGTTGATGGCCGCCGAGGGCGTGCCCGGCTCCAGCATGGTGACCGGCATGGGCCGCAACGGGGTGGAATTCGGCATTCGCCTCTCCGGCACCGGCGACACCTGGTTTACCGCGCCGGCCCCGGTGGTGCACGGGCTGTTCTTCTCCGGCTTCGGCCCGGACGATGCGGCACCTGATCTGGGCGACAGCGTGATTACCGAAACTGCCGGCGTCGGCGGCTTCGCCATGGCGGCCAGCCCGGCTATCGTGCGCTTTGTCGGCGGTGCGGCCAGCGATGCCCTCGCCCACTCGCTGGCGATGCGCGAGATCACCCTCGGCCAGAACCCGGCCTTTACCCTGCCGGCACTCGATTTTGCCGGCACGGCGGCCGGGATTGATGCACGCAAGGTGGTCGATACCGGCATCCTGCCAGTGATCAACACCGGGATTGCCCACAAGGAGGCTGGCGTCGGCCAGGTGGGTGCTGGCATTACCCATGCGCCGGCGGCCTGCTTTGCCGCGGCGGTGACGGCCCTGGCCAAAACCCTGTAATCCCCCGAAGCGGAGTACCTGGAACGGGGATACGTCATGGTCATGCAGCCCTGTCCGGCGGCGGACCATGACGGCATCCAGCTGCTGCCGGTGCCGCCCTTGCACGCGCTGAAAGCTCCGCAACAAGTGTTGCGGAGCTTTTTTCGGGCCATGCCTGCGGATTGCATGCTTGCCGGCATTTTGTGCCGTGCCTGCCCGCGCTTGCCGTCAGGCATGCCGGGTCTGCCATGGCAGCCGATCAGCTGCCACGACCTTGCCGGCCGTGATCCGGCAGGATCTGTCCCGGAGATCACGCAAACGGACCCACACCGATGGCAAAACCCATGCCAGCGGCCGGACACTGACTTGATTCAGGACACGAATGTCCATGCATGACCGCCGATACAATGGGCTGGCAAACAAGGGGAGTCTGGCATGAGCAATCCGTGCATCGACAACGACATTTCCGACCATTTCTGGAGCCCCGGCCATGATTACTGGACGGAGTACGGAGAGGATGAATACCTGCCTGCGGATCTGGAGGGCCGGTATTACCGTGGCCACAATCTCATGATCCGTCCCTGGAAAAACCTTGGTCCCGGACATGCGGGCTTGAGCGACAGTGAGCTGGATACCCTCGAAAGCCGGTTCGGACTACCTTTGCCGGCACTGTACCGCGAGCACATGAAGCAGCAGAACGGCGGATATTTCCGCCATGAAAGCTATCTGGACCAAGACAAGAGGCTGCATGTCCTGTTTGTCAATGATGCCCGGCTTGAGTCCGTTGATCCGGGCAAGGACTACGTTGCCGTAGCTGACATCTACGACTGCATACAGCCGGATGAATGGGCGGGTGTGTTTGGCGAAAACCCGCATCTGGAACGGCTTTACCTGCTCTCCTGCATGTCTGGCCATTCCATTTTGCTGCTTGATTACGGCTGCGGCACCGAGGACGTGAAGCCGGAACCGGAAGTCTGTTTTCTGGACACGGGTAATGAGCTGACGGAAGTATTCCGCGCGCCGTCGTATGCCCGTTTCATCGAGGGCCTGGTGTACGGCGAATCCGAGTGGTTTCTGGGAATAAAGAGCAGCCTCAGCCTGGAACAACTGGCGCAGCTCGTCACGGAACGGCTGCTTTCCGGCCCGGACAGCACCCCCATGGTCCGGCACGAGGATGACCGTCAGGGCTGGTACAACCATGATGCCTGGTATTCCGGCCTGTACTGCGACGCTGACAACAATGCATTGATCGTCCTGCTGCCCAACCAGAATCGTTGCGGCACGCATGCCTTCCACGATGACCAGGATTGTCCTTACATCCTGAGCGTGGACCCGCGCGACAGCAGCTTTTACGGTACGCGTCAGGCAAGCCGCGCAGTGATGGAAGAGATCTTGCGGCCATTGGGCCCGGATGCGGTATCTGGCGGGCTGGAAATGCGCTTCATCCTGCCCCGGCAAGAAGGGCATGATTAAAGAAAAAGCTCCACTCATTGAGTGAAGCTTGTTTGATGCCACAGAAAAATCCCGGACCAGGCACCCTGCACAGGCTGTGCAACCCCGGGTTTCGCCCCCGCCGGACCATCCCTGCTACAGGGTTGATCCGGCGGTCGGCCATCAGGATCGCCGGTCAGTACTTGAGGTCAAAACGGTCATTGTTCATGACCTTGGTCCAGGCACGGGCGAAGTCCTGCACGAACTTTTCTTTCGAATCGTTCTGGGCATAAAACTCGGAAACCGCCCGCAACTCGGAGTTGGAACCAAACACGAGGTCAACGGTTGTACCGGTCCACTTGACCTGACCGCTCTTGCGGTCACGCCCTTCGTACAGCCCTTCCTTGTCCGATTTTTTCCAGACGGTCGACATGTCGACCAGGTTCACAAAGAAGTCGTTTGAGAGCACCCCCGGCCGGCTGGTGAATACACCGTTTTTCGAGCCATCGGCATTGGTACCGAGGGTACGCATCCCGCCCAGCAGAACGGTCATTTCCGGCACTGACAGGCCCAGGGTGTCAGCCTTGTCGACCAGCGCCTCGGCCGGAGCGTAGAACGATGCGGCGCTGTAATAGTTCCGGAAAGCATCGGCGCGCGGCTCCAGGAAACCGAAGGAATGCACGTCGGTCTGCGCTTGCGAAGCATCCGTGCGGCCCGGATTGAAGGCCACGGCCACCTTGACCCCGCCCTTGGCAGCAGCAGCTTCAACAGCGGTATTGCCGCCCAGCACGATCAGGTCAGCGAGGGACACCTTCTTGCCGGACCGGGCGTTGGCCCGGTTGAAATCCGCCTGGACTTCCTTGAGCTTGCCAACCACCCTGGCCAGTTCTGCCGGCTTGTTCACCGCCCAGTCTTTCTGCGGAGCCAGTGCCACGCGGCCACCGTTTGCACCGCCGCGCATGTCGGTATTGCGGAAACTGGCAGCAGCGGCCCAGGCCGCACTGATCAGCTCACTGCTGGAAAGACCGGTAGCGAGGATCTTGCCTTTCAACGATGCCACGTCGGCAGGGGTGACGAGCTTGTGGTCGACTGCCGGAACCGGGTCTTGCCAGATCAGCACTTCCTGCGGCACGTCCTTGCCAAGGTAGCGGCTGCGCGGGCCCAGGTCACGGTGGGTCAGCTTGAACCAGGCCTTGGCAAAGGCCAGATCGAATTCCTGCGGATTGTTCAGGAAGCGTTGCGAAATCTTTGCATACTCAGGATCGGTCTTGAGCGCAATGTCGGTGGTGAACATGATGGGCGCGTGCCGCTTGCCGGACACATGCGCATCAGGAACGATCTGGAGCTGGTCTGCGTTCTTGGGGACCCACTGCACCGCACCGGCCGGGCTCTTGGTCTTGACCCATTCGAAAGCAAACAGGTTACCCAGGTACTGCATGCTCCAGGCCGTCGGCGTGGCCGTCCATGCACCTTCAAGACCCGAAGTGATCGTGTCTTCGGCCATGCCCTTGCCGCATTTGTTTTTCCAGCCGAAGCCCTGCTCTTCCAGCGGAGCGGCTGCCGGATCATCACCAAGACATTTTTCCGGGTTGTGTGCACCGTGGGCCTTGCCGAAGGTATGGCCACCGGCAATCAGGGCGACGGTTTCTTCGTCGTTCATGGCCATGCGGGCGAAGGTATCGCGAATGTCCTTGGCTGCGGCCAGCGGGTCGGGGTTGCCGCCCGGACCTTCCGGGTTGACGTAAATCAGGCCCATCTGGACTGCGGCCAGCGGGTTCTGGAGAGTCTTGTCCCCCGCCTTGCGCTCGCCGGCACCGTGATAGCGGGCCTCGTCACCCAGCCATTTCTTTTCAGCCCCCCAGTACACCCGGTCTGCTTCCCACTGGTCGATGCGGCCGCCGGCAAACCCGAAGGTCTTGAAGCCCATGCGGTCCATGGCCACCGTGCCGGCGAGGACCATCAGGTCACCCCACGAAATGCTGTTGCCGTATTTTTGCTTGACCGGCAACAGCAGGCGGCGGGCCTTGTCCAGACTGACGTTATCAGGCCAGCTGTTCAGCGGTTCAAAGCGCTGCTGGGCGCCGTCGGCTCCCCCGCGGCCATCCAGTGTGCGATAGGTACCGGCAGCGTGCCAGGCCATGCGGATGAACAAGGGACCATAGTTGCCCCAGTCAGCCGGCCACCAGTCTTGCGAAGTGGTCATCACGGTCTTGATGTCGGCTTTGACAGCAGCAAGATCAAGGCTGTTGAAAGCCTTGGCGTAGTCAAATCCCGGTGCGAGCGGACTGGACGGCGTGTTGTGGGCACGCAGCGGGGACAGGTCGAGCTTGTCCGGCCACCAGTCCTGGTTGGTGGTCATGGGGCGGGCTCCCATGGATGCTGCGCCGGTATTGGCAGCTTGCGCTGCGGGAGCAAAAGCGATCGTCAATGCGATCACAAGGGGGATGGACTTCATTCGCATAACCGGAATCCTTTGGTTTTTTTGGGGAAGCGAATGGAGTCTATGGAGCAATCGCTCTAAAATATAATCAATTTACATTACTGCGTTTATTTAGCATTTCAATCGTCGGGCTTCCCTTTGCCATCCTGCTGATGCTGTTGCACGCATTGCATCCGGTACGACATGCGAAACCACCTCTATCGTTCCAGCGGCACCATGCCGTCTCCCCCGACAGCGCGTGATGTTTTCCAGTACCACACCGGTATCGTCGACCACGAATCGTGCCCGGCAGCATGTCTTTTCTTTAACGATGCATTTGCCCGGTTCGTCATCCGGATTCAGTCAGGCGGGCTTTGCCCGATCTTCAGAGGCATTCGTCGCAGCAGTACCCGAAGTTGGCAGTGCTCATGCCGAGAATCCTCAAACTGCCGGGAGGCGCGGTTTTTCTGCCGGGAAAACCGGATAATGGCGACCAATTCGTTTTGAACGCCATTTTTGGATTCCCATGGAAATCAAGGTCAATTTTCTCGACAAACTGCGTCTTGAGGCCAAATTCGACGACTTTACCGTCATCGCCGACCAGCCCATCCGCTACAAGGGCGACGGCTCGGCACCGGGGCCGTTCGATTACTTTCTGGCCTCGTCGGCACTGTGCGCGGCCTACTTCGTCAAGCTCTACTGCGACACCCGCAATATCCCGACCGAACACATCCGCCTGTCTCAGAACAATATCGTCGACCCGGAAAACCGCTATCAGCAGACCTTCAAGATCCAGGTCGAGCTGCCGCCGGACATTTCCGAGAAAGACCGTCAGGGCATCCTGCGTTCCATCGAGCGGTGCACTGTGAAAAAGGTGGTGCAGACCGGCCCCGAATTCATCATCGAGGAAGTCGAAAACCTCGACGCCGACGCGCAGGCGCTGCTGACGATCAACCCCGATACCGGCAAGCAGACCCATATCGCCGGCAAGGACCTGCCGCTGGAAGAGACCATCGCCAACATGTCCGGCCTGCTTGCCGGACTGGGCATCAAGATCGAGATTGCCTCATGGCGCAACCTCGTGCCCAACGTCTGGTCGCTGCACATCCGCGACGCGCATTCGCCCATGTGCTTCACCAACGGCAAGGGCGCGACCAAGGAAAGCGCGCTGGCGTCGGCGCTCGGGGAATACATCGAACGGGCGAGCTGCAATCACTTCTACAACGACCAGTACTGGGGCGAGGAAATCGCCAATGCGCCTTTCGTGCATTACCCGAATGAACGCTGGTTCAAACCGGGCAAGAAGGACGCGCTGCCCGAAGGCCTGCTCGACGACTACACATTGGCAATCTACAACCCGGACGGGGAGCTGCGTGCCTCGAACCTGTTCGACACCAACTCCGGCAACACCGAACGCGGTATCTGCGCGCTGCCCTACGTGCGCCAGTCGGATGGTGAAACGGTGTATTTCCCGACCAACCTGATCGACAACCTCTACCTGAGCAACGGCATGAGCGCCGGCAACACGCTGGCCGAGGCGCAGGTGCAATGCCTGTCGGAAATCTTCGAGCGCGCCGTCAAGCGCGAAATCCTTGAAGGCGAAATCACGCTGCCCGACGTGCCGGCCGAGGTGCTGGCCCAATATCCGGGCATCGTTGCCGGCATTGCCGAGCTGGAAAACCAGGGCTTCCCGGTGCTGGTCAAGGACGCCTCCTTGGGCGGCGAGTTCCCGGTGATGTGCGTGACGCTGATGAATCCGCGCACTGGTGGTGTTTTCGCCTCGTTCGGGGCTCATCCGAGCATGGAAGTTGCCATCGAGCGCAGCCTGACCGAACTGCTGCAAGGCCGCAGTTTCGAAGGCCTCAACGACCTGCCGCGGCCGACCTTCGAGAGCCATGCCGTTACCGAGCCGAACAACTTCGTCGAACACTTCATTGATTCCAGCGGCGTGGTGTCGTGGCGTTTCTTCAGCGCCAAAGCCGATTACGACTTCGTCGAGTGGGATTACGCCGGTCAGGGCGAGACCTCCAACGCTGACGAAGCCGCGACCCTGTTCGGCATCCTCGAGGGCATGGGCAAGGAAGTGTACATGGCGGTGTATGACCAGCTCGGTGCGACGGCCTGCCGCATCCTGGTGCCGGGCTATTCCGAGATTTATCCGGTCGAGGACCTGATCTGGGACAACACCAACAAGGCACTGGCTTTCCGCGAAGATATCCTCAACCTGCACCGCCTTGACGACAATGCGCTGGAGGCACTGCTCGAACGTCTGGAAGACAGCGAGCTGGACGATTACACCGACATCATCACGCTGATCGGCGTCGAGTTTGACGAGAATACGGACTGGGGGCAGCTCACGATTCTGGAGCTGAAGCTGCTGATTCATCTTGCCCTGAAGCAGTTTGCAGAAGCGCACGATCTGGTGGGCGCCTACCTGCAGTACAACGACAACACGGTCGAGCGCGGATTGTTCTATCAGGCCTTGAATGTGGTGCTGGAAGTGCTGCTGGATGACGATCTGGAACTGGCCGATTACGAGGTCAATTTCCGCCGGATGTTTGGCAATGCGCGGATGGACGCGGTGCTGGGCTCAGTGGAAGGCAGCGTGCGCTTCTTCGGCCTGACGCCAACGGGCATGAACCTGGAGGGCCTCGACAGGCACCAGCGCCTGATCGACAGCTACAAAAAACTGCACAAGGCGCGGGCCAGGGGGTAGCCACTCGGAAGACGTGAGCCATGCCGGTATTGCGTGGGCCCCTTTTCAACGAACCGCTGGAGAGGATGACTGCGACCAACTCCAGCAAGGTGGAAATGTTCTGATGCCCGGATCCATTCCGCCGCGCCGTCAGACTGGAAACTGCTGCTCGTGGGCCCGGATGAAGACATACCTTACCCGGACTCCCTGGCAAAGTATGCGGTGGCCTTTTTTAAGATGTCGCGCTCCTCGGTGACTCGTTTCAGCTCTGCCTTGAGACGACGGATTTCGGCTTGCTGGTCCGCTGATTCTGCCGGCTTGCTACGCTTGGAGTCGTAGCGTTTCAGCCATTGATACAGGCTGTGGGCAGAGACGCCAAGACGGCTGGCGACTTCGGCGACGGGGTAACCGCGCTCAGTGACCTGCTTGACGGCCTCTTCTTTAAATTCAGGGGTGAAACGCTGCGTGTTCATGGACATCCTCCTATGCTCAACTCATAGGGCAGGATTGCCTACAGAAGCCGGGGCAGTCCAGTGGCATGGCAGATGCCGGACGGTGGCAGGATCGAGTACGACTTTGCCAGCAGCGCAGTATTGGTCGACGGCTGCAAGACCGTCACCGTCAAATCTGCGAGCGTCACCATCGACGCGCCGGAAACCACCATTACCGGCAATGTCACCATCGGTGGTGCGCTGTCTCAAGG
>RRZU013535231.1_pt1 | contig 31936 bp, 30 predicted proteins | sample 2165561 | NCBI WGS metagenome assembly RRZU01 (sample SAMN10456909, study PRJNA506462) | wastewater metagenome | isolation source: wastewater sludge | place: USA: Moscow, Idaho | reverse complement strand
TTTGCTCATGGTGCGCTGTATATGCTGGGTGCTTTTGTCGCCTTGTTGAGCTTGCAGTACCTCGGTGTGAATTACTGGCTTGCCTTGTTTTTAGCACCGCTCACCGTTGGTCTCGTGGGCATGGTGATTGAAAAATACCTGCTACGCAGAATTACTGGAGAGGATCACCTCTATGGTCTGCTGCTTACCTTTGGTTTGGCGCTGATTATTGAAGGTTTGTTCGTTAAGTTATTTGGTGTATCGGGTAGTTCTTACCCCATGCCTGATGCGCTCAAAGGTGGCTTTAATTTAGGTTTTATGTTCTTACCCAAATACCGTGCGTGGGTCATTGTGGCAGCAGTAGTTGTCTGTTTTGTAACTTGGTACATGATTGAGCGTACACGGCTTGGTTCATATCTGCGTGCTGGAACTGAGAACCCAAAACTGATGCAGGCTTTTGGTATTAACGTACCCTTATTAGTCACCTTAACCTACGGTTATGGTGCGGCATTAGCTGCTTTTGCTGGTGTTTTAGCCGCACCAATTTATCCGGTTGCACCAGGTATGGGCGCGAACCTTTTGATCGTGGTCTTTGCTGTGGTGGTGATTGGCGGTATGGGCTCGATTATGGGCGCTATTATTACTGGACTATTGATGGGCTTGATCGAAGGCTTAACTAAAGTGTTTTACCCAGAAGCGGCCAACACAGTAGTTTTTCTAGTTATGGTGCTGGTGTTGTTAGTACGTCCAGCCGGCCTATTTGGTAAGGAGACATAACATGTCTGAAGCGATCAAAAACCCGGCACAACAACAGCGTATACGTGTTGAGCGTGAACGTCGGATTGCTGCAAGTCGTCGTAATAAAGTGTTCTTTGCAGTGTTTATCGCCATCGCTCTGGTTGCGCCCTTTGGCATTTACCCCGTATTTCTAATGAAATTACTGTGTTTTGCCTTATTTGCATGCGCGTTTAATCTGCTTTTAGGTTATGCAGGGCTCTTGTCATTTGGCCACGCTGCCTTTTTAGCGACGGGTGGCTATATCACTGGTTTTGTCTTAACTGAATACAGTGGCTTAGGCACTGAGTTGGGTATTTTAGCCGGAACTGCAGCGTCTGCATTATTAGGCCTAGGCTTTGGTTTATTGGCGATTCGTAGGCAAGGTATTTACTTTGCGATGATTACCTTGGCTTTAGCGCAACTCGTATTCTTTATGTTTATGCAGTCTAGTTTTACTGGCGGTGAGAATGGTCTACAAGGGGTGCCACGTGGGCATTTATTTGGGTTTATCGACCTAAAAGATAATCTCAATATGTACTACTTTGTTTTAGCCGTGTTTGTCTTTGGCTTTCTGCTTATTCAACGCACGATTCATTCACCTTACGGTCAAGTACTAAAAGCAATTCGTGAAAATGAGCCGCGAGCAGTATCCCTTGGTTATAACGTTGACGCCCATAAGCTGCTCGCCTTTGTACTCTCAGCCGCCTTAACAGGCTTAGCAGGTTCGACTAAAACGGTGGTCTTCCAGTTAGCTTCGTTAACTGATGCACATTGGCATATGTCAGGTGAAGTGATTCTGATGACCTTACTGGGTGGTGTAGGTACTGTACTTGGGCCTTTTGTTGGCGCAACTATTGTCGTTACATTACAAACTTATTTGAGTAGCGGCCCGCTTGGCGAATGGGTGCATGTGATTTTAGGGGGGATTTTCGTTATTTGCGTATTGATGTTCCGTGCGGGCATCGTCGGTTGGCTCAATAAGCTGATCCAGAAGAACTTTAAATAACACTGACAAGGATGCGGTATAGGTATTTGTGTTGTGACAAACCGAAACCATCAGTACTTAGTACTCCTAAGTGTTTTTAAAGCAATAGCCGCCTTGCAATCTGAGGTTTAACTCAGCAGTAAGGCGGCTATTTTTTAAGCAGTTAAGTATAGTGCTACGCACACGGCTACGTTTACTGACTAAACCCATTGGGATTGTTTTGCTGCCAGCGCCAGGTATCAAGCATCATATCGTCCAAGCTATGCTCTGCTGTCCAGCCCAGCTCGCGTGCCGCCTTTTTCGGGTCAGCCCAGCACTCAGCGATGTCACCGCTGCGCCGTGCAACTAAAGCATAGGGTACTTTTACGCCAGCAGCCTGTTCAAAAGCGTTAACCATCTGCAATACGCTATAACCCTGTCCAGTGCCTAAATTCCAGATATGGACACCTTGCGAATCGGTAATTTTATCCAGAGCTTTTAAGTGACCCTTCGCCAAGTCGACAACATGAATATAATCACGCACACCAGTGCCATCTACAGTTGGATAGTCGTTACCGTATACAGAAAGCTGCTGCAGTTTACCCACAGCAACTTGGCTGATATAGGGAACTAGATTATTTGGAATACCATTTGGGTCTTCACCAATCAGTCCGCTGGCGTGTGCACCTACTGGGTTAAAGTAGCGTAGCAAAGCGATACTCCAGCGTGATTCTGAAATTGCGAGATCACGGAGTATTTCTTCCACCATCAATTTGGAGCGACCATAAGGATTGGTAGGTGTACCGGTTGGGCAACTTTCGCTGATTGGCATTTCTTTAGGTTCGCCATAAACCGTAGCAGAAGAACTGAATACCAAGTTAAAAACATTTGCTGCAGCCATGGCTTGAAATAAGACAACACTGCCGCTGACATTGTTTTCATAATAAGCCAGTGGTTGTTGTACGCTTTCTCCAACAGCTTTTAAACCGGCAAAATGTAAGACAGCTTGAATCGAGTGACGAGCAAAAATTGAATCGAGTAATTCGCGATCCCGAATATCACCTTCAATAAATGTGGCCGTTTTACCACAAATACGCTCAACACGACGCAGTGACTCCTGCGAGCTATTAGCTAAGTTATCTAAAACAATGACATCATGCCCTGCTTCCAGCAGGGCTAAAGTGGTATGTGAGCCGATATAGCCTGCACCACCGGTAACTAATATAGATTGCTTCATGCTGTACCTAAATGTTTTAAATTAATGAGAGACCATTCTCTCGTTATTGCGTAAGCCTAGTTGTGTTCTACGTTTTCTACGCCACTGCAATGTGCTCACAACCAGAAGTAATAATAGACCGGGTATCCACATTATTTCTTTAGGCATCCGATCAGTGGGAGCGCGCACAAGTAATATTTGCTGATCAAACTCGAGACCTAGATCAGCAGCTTGGCTGGCAAACGTGACGCTATCCACTAATGTTCTCCCGTCTTCTTCAATCAGACTTAAACCGAGTGCTTGCATGCGCGTATCTGCGCTATCACCGGCGGGCACTGGTAGTAATACAACAAACTCCCGTGGCTCGCCCAGTTCATCTTCACCTTGGATACGCAAGCGCAGTTGGCTGCCTTCATCGACAGCGCCTAAGGCTTGCTGTAACTGACTAGGTGGAATGTCCTGATAAGGGTCATGGGCAATATCCATCCAGAAGCCTGGGCGGAATAAAGTAAAGGCAACTAATAAGAGTAAGGCGCTTTCATACCAACGGCTGCGGGTGATAAACCAACCTTGGGTGCCCGCTGCAAAAATCAGCATGGCTATGGTCGCGACAATAAAGATTAAAATACCGTGCATCACACCAATATTAATCAGTAGTAAATCTGTATTGAAGATAAATAAGAACGGCAGGGCAGCGGTACGTAAACTGTAATAGAAAGCCTGTATCCCTGTTTTAATCGGATCCCCTTTTGAAACTGCGGCTGCAGCGAATGAGGCCAGCCCCACAGGTGGAGTGACGTCAGCCATAATGCCGAAATAGAAGACAAAGAGGTGCACAGCAATCAGCGGCACGATTAAACCGTTTTGTTGGCCCAAGGTCACAATCACCGGTGCTAATAAGCTCGACACGACTATATAGTTAGCTGTGGTCGGTAAACCCATGCCCAGAATCAAGCTGAATACAGCGGTAAACAGTAGCATCAACAGTAAATTACCCATGGAGAGTAATTCGACTAAGTCTGCCAGTACTAAGCCGACGCCAGTTTGTGATACGGCACCAACGATGACCCCTGCTGCTGCAGTCGCAATACCAATACCAATCATATTGCGCGCGCCGGCAATCATGCCTTCACGTAGATCAATGATGCCATCTGTCCAACCGCCATGGTCATAGCTGCGATCAGTGCGCATCCAAGTCAAAATAGGGCGTTGTGTGAGCAGAATAAAGATAAGCATCACGCTACCCCAAAACGCCGATAGGCCAGGGGATAAGCGTTCAACCATCAAGCACCAAACAAGCACTACAACCGGCAAAATAAAATGTAAGCCAGATAGTAAAACGGTCCGTGTTTTGGGTAGCTCTTCTAGTGGCTTATCAGGATCTTCTGCAGGTAGCGGCGGATTACTGGCAGCAACTTTGAGTAAGCCAAGGTAAGTTGCTGCTAATAAAATACCAATACCTAAGAGTGCGTGCTCACCCAAAGCAGGCTTGAGCCAACCTAAGCCGTAGTACACAAATAATGAGATACCAGAAATCAAAGCAGCGCCAAAGGCAAAGCCTGTTAAGCGGCGCAGCCAAGGTTTAGGCTTATGGTTTCCTATTGGCTGCATACCCAGTTTTAGGGCTTCTAAATGCACAATATAGAGCAGTGCGATATAGGAAATTGCCGCTGGCAAAAATGCATGTTTAATGATTTCTACATAGGGAATACCGACATACTCGACCATTAAAAATGCAGCAGCGCCCATGACTGGCGGCATAATCTGTCCGTTCACTGATGAGGCAACTTCTACAGCACCGGCTTTTTCAGATGAAAAACCAACGCGCTTCATCATTGGAATGGTAAAGGTACCCGTGGTCACAACGTTGGCTATTGAGGAACCTGAAATCATTCCCGTCAAACCAGAGGCTACAACAGCTGCTTTAGCAGGGCCGCCACGCATATGACCTAATAAGCTAAAAGCGAGCTGAATAAAATAGTTACCGGCACCAGCACGCTCTAGTAAAGCGCCAAAGAGTACAAATAAGAAAACAAAGCTAGTAGAGACACCCAGAGCAATACCAAATACACCTTCAGTAGTGATCCATTGGTGGTTGGCCAGCGCAGTAAAACTGACACCGCGATGCGCGAGCATGTCCGGCATATAAGGTCCGGCGACACTATAAGTTAAGAACAGTAAGGCAATAATGGCCAGTGGTGGCCCTAAAGTACGGCGTGTAGCCTCGAGCAATAAAGGAACACCGATACAGGCGGTGACTAAGTCAAAGGTGGTTAAGCTGCCTGGACGTAGCGATAAATCTTTATAAAAAATAAATAAATAAGCAGCACTCGCAGCAGCAATTAAGCCCAGAGCAATATCCTGTAAGGGGACGCGATTGCGCGGGGAGCGTTTAAAGGCTGGATAAGCTAGAAATGCCAGTAACAGCGCAAATGTTAAGTGAATCGAGCGTGTTTCAGTATCGTTAAATACACCGATACGAAATATAAAGGGTAGTGGTGAAGCAATCCACAGTTGGAACATTGACCAGAGTAAAGCAAGGCTGGCAATAACATGCGCCATCACGCCGTCAGGTAAACGTGCGCCTGAGTCTTGTGCAATAAGTTCTTCGGCGGAAATATGTTTGTCGGACATGGCAGCTAACCTGCTTAAAATCTAAAGAAGCCAATACGTCAGCACTGAGTTTAGCGCCGACGTATTGAGATGGTGCAACAACTTCCAGTCGTGGACAGTTATAACCAGCCACGCTCTTTGTAGTAACGAATCGCACCGTCATGCAACGGCGCTGATAATCCTGCTTCAATCATTTCTTCAGCTTTTAAATCTTTAAATGCAGGGTGCAGACGCTTGAAGCGATCGAGGTTGTCAAATACAGATTTAACCAGTTGATAAACTAAGTCGTCACTGACTTTGCTACTGGTTGAGAGTACTGCTTTACCACCAATAGAAGGGGTCGGCAGGTCGTTACCAGTATAGATACCACCTGGGATTTCAGCTTTGGTGTAGTAGCTTTTTTCAGCTAACAAAGCATCAATCTCTGGTCCTGTCACTGGCACTAAAACAGCATCAACCGTAGTGGTTGCTTCTTGAATTGCACCATTGGGGTGACCAACAAAGTAAGTCATAGCATCAATGTTGTTGTCATTGAGTGCGCTGGCTTGTTCGGCGGGTTTAAGCTCCGAAGCTAAAGCAAAGCTTTTATTAGTCCAGCCTTTTTTCTGCATGATTTCTTCAAGAGTGTCACGCTGACCGGAACCTGGGTTACCGATATTAACGCGCTTACCTTTTAAATCATTGAAGTTGGCGATATGAGAGTCACGGCGAGCTAATACAGTGAATACTTCACTCTGCAGTGAGAATAATGCACGCATATCGTCCATTGGACCTTCAGCTGCAAAAGGTGCAAGACCTTTCATCGCTTTGTATTGGTGGTCTGATTGCATGACGCCAAAGTTAAATTCGCCACTACGAATACCGTTAACGTTAGCAACACCGCCACCACTAGCTGGAGCATTGCAGCGTACGCCGGTTTTCTTACTGTCACGGTTGATAAAGCGACAAATAGATTGGCCAGCAACGTAGTACACGCCGGTTTGTCCGCCAGTACCAATAGTGACGTACTTTTCTTCGGCCTGCACCATACCACTTAAGCTCATACCAGCTAGGGTCATGGACAGTGCCCATGCGAGGGTTTTGCCTTTGATCATGGGAGTTCTCCTTAATTATTGTAAACACAGCGCAGAGTCTTTTGAGCTGCTGTACTGTGTTGTTAGCCGCTAAGTATCAAATAAATAGCAACATATCAACACTCTAATGACTTTTAAGGATAAACACCATTAGTCCAAGGTTTTTCTAAAGACTTTAGAGTTACGCTGAAAATTGTATAAAGAGGCTTTAGTCTGCGGTAGTTGTTCAACAGCACAACTCTGGAAGCCGCGTTCTTGAAACCAGTGAGCGGTGCGTGTTGTCAGTACAAACAGTGAATTGAGCTGTAAATTACGAGCGCGTTTCTCAATACGTTCCAGTAATATATCGCCATGACCACCGTGACGGTATTCAGGATGCACAGCTAAACAAGCCAGTTCCCCAGTGGCTTGCTCGGGGAATGGGTACAGTGCTGCACAAGCGATAATCAAACCATCGCGCTCAACAATACTAAATTGAGTGATTTCACGTTCAAGCAGATCGCGCGAACGGCGCACTAGAATGCCTTGTTCTTCCAGTGGACGAATAAGCTCTAAGAGCCCGCCCACATCTTCAATCTGCGCTTCACGTACTTGTTCGAATTGACCCTCATCAACCAAGGTGCCACAACCATCGCGAGTGAACATTTCTGTAAGTAGCGCACCATCGGCATGGTAACTAATAATATGACAGCGCTGAACGCCACCACGGCAAGCGCTGACTGCAGCCTGCAATAGCTCAGCTTGTTCTAGTTGCTTGTGGGTTTTAAAGCGTTGGATATGTTGTTCGGCATGCAGAGTAGGTAACTCACGAATCAATGTACCATTGATATCAAGTAAGCCTTGCTCAGCGCTGAATAACAGTAACTTATCCGCCTCGAGTTCAATCGCTGCGCGCGTAGCGATATCTTCACTGGCTAGGTTAAATGTCTCGCCCGTTGGTGAGTAACCTATGGGGGGTAACAGGACAATGGTGCGGTCATCGAGTAAGCGCTTGATGCCTTTACTATCAATACGGCGTACTTCGCCAGTGTGTTGATAGTCCACGCCATCAATGACCCCCAAAGGCCGTGCGGTGACAAAGTTACCGCCAGCCACACGCAAGCGCGCACCGTGCATGGGTGAGGCGGCCATATCCATGGATAAACGGGCTTCGATCGCCGCGCGCAATTGGCCTACCGCATCCAGAACGCAGCTCAACGTAGCCGTATCGGTAATGCGTAAATCTTGATGGTAGTGGGACTCTAAACCTTGCAGAGTCAGGCGCGCCTCAATTTGTGGGCGCGAACCAAACACCAAGACCAAACGTACACCTAAGCTGTGCAGTAAGACTAAGTCATGGATGGTGTTGCCAAAGTTCTCATGGGCGATGCTTTCACCGGGCAGCATCACCACAAAAGTGCGCTCACGGTGAGCGTTAATATAAGGTAAAGAGTGACGTAGCGAGTTAACGTAATCGTGCATGAGTGCATCCAGTCATGGCGACAGCTAAAAAGGAGTTAATATTTAGAATTATAAGCTGTCACTGAACAGTAACAGTGCCGTTTTTTCAGGTCATGCGCAATCACGCAGACCTGAAAAACGTAGTGTTTAAGTATTAAAGAAAGATGAGTTTCAAAATACTAAAGAACACAATGGCTAAGAAAGCACCAGCCGGCAAGGTAATAGCCCATGACATAAAGATCGAGCCAATTACACGCAGGTTCAAGGCACTGATACCGCGAGCTAAACCAATACCCAATACAGCACCAACTAGAGTGTGGGTGGTTGAGACCGGCAAGCCAATGGCTGATGCGCCTACTACTGTAGATGCCGTCGCCAGTTCAGCTGCAAAACCACGGCTTGGAGTCAGTTCTGTGATGCCACGGCCAACAGTCGCAATCACTTTATAACCATAAGTTGCTAAACCAATCACAATACCCAAAGCACCTAGCAACAATACCCAAGCTGGAACTGCAGATTTGGCACCTAGTTCAGCCAAACCATTGTTTTGAATCACACCTGCAATGGCTGCTAATGGACCCACAGCATTAGCTACGTCATTGGCACCATGCGCGAACGCCATTGAACAAGCGGTAAAAATCATCAAAGTCGCAAAGACTTTTTCTACGCTGGCAAAATAGGTGCTGCGGTCAGCGTTAGGCTCAATTTGTACACGGCGTAGCAAGAAGATACCAAGCATCATCACTAGCAGTCCCGCACATACCGCCAAGACTACGCTTTGCTCACTATTGATATTTAAACCAACATGCTTAAGTCCCTTAGACAGAGTCATTAAGGCAACCATAAAACCGGTTAGAAACATATAAAAAGGCACATAACGTTTAGCATTTTCAAACGGGTTATCAGTATTGATAATCAATTTTTGTACGCTAACAAATAAGCCAAAAGCTAACAAACCGGATAAGAATGGTGTGACCACCCAGCTCATAGTGATTGGAATAATGGCACTCCAATGCACAGCATCAAATGACACACCAAAGGCTGCAAAACCAACTACAGCACCAATAATGGTATGAGTGGTAGAGACCGGCCAGCCTTTGCTTGTAGCAATGAGCAGCCATGTTCCTGCCGCCAGCAGTGCTGACATCATCCCCAGTACCAATAAATCTGCAGTCATAACATCGATATCAACGATGCCGTTTTTAATGGTCTCAGTAACTTCACCGCCCGCTAAATAAGCACCACAAAACTCAAATACCATTGCTACGATAATGGCTTGTTTAATGGTCAGAGCGCCTGAGCCGACTGAAGTACCCATGGCGTTAGCAACGTCATTGGCACCCACGCCCCACGCCATAAAAAAACCAAAAAGACAGGCCAATAATAGAAGTATGAAGCCATAGTCTGTTAAAAGAGACATAAGAAATCCGCTTGTTCCAGGTGGGGCACGCTATACATCAGCGTGCGAGCAATTGTTCCAATCGGTTACCGATGCGCTCAGCGCGATCAGCCACATCACCGATCCATTCGATGATGGTGTACAAAAACATAACATCGACAGGTGGCAGATCTTTTTCCAGCTTGAAAAGTGTACGGCGTACTTCAATCTGCATGCGATCCGTGTCGTGCTCAATCTCTTCAAGCACCTCGATCATGGCAGTGACACGATTGACCTCACGGTTACCAAAACCTGTTTCCAGAATTTCATCTAACTCATTCATCGCGGTCAGAGCTTGATCACTGGCATCCACTACGCGCTGCACAAAGGCAAGAATCATCGGCTGCAGTGGTTGCGGGATGGTCATTTGACGACCCAGCATTAACCCAGCAATGTCTTTTGCGCGGTTGGCCACTTTGTCCTGTACACTGAGCAGTTCAAGTAAGTCTGAACGCGGCACTGGTAAAAATAGACTTTTAGGTAGGTGAATACGCACGTTGCGCTTGAGTTTATCGGCTTCTTTTTCAAGCCGAGACATCTCTTGCTGTACTTGCTCAACACGCGCCCAATCTTCAGCAATGACTGCTTGAAAGAAAGGCACCAGATTTGAAGCACATTCGTGTGCTTTAGCAATATGCTGCTGCATGGGCCCAATGGGCGAACGACCAAACAAACTAACAAACGGGTTTATCGACATAGAGAGCTGCGCTCGATTTTCTAATGACAGCCTTGATTATACGATGCTGTTATAGGGTTCGACCAGCATAGCGATACACTAGCAACAATTTGAATTGAGAATAACATGGCTAAAGAAACCGAAATAAAGCTCCGCATCAGCCCTACAAGCCTTGCTACGCTGCGTGAACACCCCAGTTTAGTGGCGCGTGGCGTAGGTGAGTGGCAGACCCGTGAACTGCTTAACCGGTATTACGATACAGCCGATTTTGCCTTGGCTAACAGCCAAGTGGCGCTGCGCATTCGTCGTGATGGCGAGCAATTGATCCAAACTTTAAAGAGTAAGGGTGCCAGTGTTGCTGGATTATCTGAGCGTAATGAGTTTGATTGGTATTTAAAAAGTAATCGTTTAGTGCTCAGCCATCTTGATGATAGTTGCTGGCCTGAAAGTTTGCGTGAGTTGGATAAGAAGCAATTAAAGGTTGTGTTCAGTACCGACTTTAAGCGCCAATTTGCTGAATTACGCTGGCAGCGCGATGGTGTAGAGACTGTGGTTGAAGTAGCTCTGGATCAAGGTTTAGTTATTGCGGATACGCAACAAGAAGATATTTGCGAAGTAGAGTTAGAGTTGCGCGCAGGTGATCCAGCCGCATTATTTGAGCTAGCGCTGGAATTAGCAGCTGATGTGGCGTTAATGCCTTGTGATATCAGTAAAGCGGAGCGTGGTTATCGTTTATTTGATGCCAATAGCTATAGCGTCGCAGCACAGCCTGCTGAATTGACTGCTGAGATGCCGCTAGATGACGCGTTTGCAGCAGTGGCTTGGCAGTTATTGGGTAACAGTCAGCGTTTAGCTGAGCAGTACCGCTTTAATGGTCATTGGAAATTGCTCGAGCAATGGTTGCAGCAGTTGGTCAGTTTACGTGCTGTATTAGCGAGCTTAGGCCAAGCGGTACCTCGAGCTTCTAGTAGTGCATTACGTGCACAGTTGGATGCTTTAATTGATGATTGGCGTGTACGGATTCTAGCTGGGGCTGATGATCAGGATGTACGAGAGGCAACGCCAGTGGAGTTTGCGAATGAGCTCAACAATACGCGCTGGGGGGTGTTATCACTGCAGATGGCTGTTTGGTTGCAGGGTGCACAATGGCAGCAAAAGCGTACCGCACGTGGTGCGCGTCAGGGTGCTGCAGCATTAGAAAGCTGGTTATTGCAGTTCTTAAAAGAAGAAGCTCAAGCTCTGCAGGTGAATCGCTATATGCGTCAACCAGAAGATCTTGTTGAGCAGACGCCACGTATTGAACGCCTACTGGCTTGGTTACAGGCTGCTCGTCATATTACAGACCTCGTTGACAGTGATCGCTTATTTGGTGTGTGACGTGAGCTACATCAACTCGCTTTGCAGCCGCTGGACGCTGAGGCGCTCGTTGCGCGTCGAGAGTTGCTGGGGACAGTCTTAACGCTGAATGCTTGGAAACAATTAATGCGCGCTGTGTAAGCTCTCCATGCGACACAATGTTAGTGTATATAGTATTGTGTCGCCTACTGGACAGGGTTTAACTGGGAGTTGCTGATGTCATCTATAGCTAGAGATCGCTTGCTTGATTTGACTGAAATCTTAGTGCAGTTGGTTCAACAGGGGCGGATAAGTCAAGACGCCGCAGATGCCTGTTTAGCCGCGCGACGTGGCGATACCGCAACCTTAAGCCTACATCCGCTTGAGTATCTGGCAACGCAACAACTCACCGACCTTTTACATCCTGGCCGCAAGCTTGACCTTGAAGCACTTACAGTGTGGCTGGCGCAGTGGGTGCAGCAGCCTTATGTACGTATTGATCCATTAAAGATTGATGTTGCAGCGGTCACCCCGCTGATGTCCTATGCTTTTGCAAAACGCCATAAAATCTTAGCCATTGCGGCTGATAACACCTGCGTTACCATCGCCAGTGCGCAGCCTTTTGCCCGCAGTTGGGAAAGTAATTTAGCGCACACCTTACGCCGCCCCATTAAGCAAGTTATTGCTAATCCCAGTGATATTCAGCGTTTTACCAATGAGTTTTATCGCCTAGCGCGCTCAGTCTCTGGTGCATCAGCTAGCGATCAATTGATCAGTGGCGTCGGTAATTTTGAGCAACTGTTGAATTTAGGTGCCAGCGATCAAGAACCTGATGCCAATGATGCGCATATTGTTAATATTGTGGATTGGCTGTTTCAGTATGCTTTTCAGCAGCGTGCCAGTGATATTCATATCGAGCCGCGGCGTGAGCAAGGTTCTGTGCGCTTTCGAATTGATGGTGTATTGCATACGGTGTACCGCTTGCCTGCGCAAGTTACTATGGCGGTGACCAGCCGTTTAAAGTCGCTAGGACGCATGAACGTCGCGGAAAAGCGCAAGCCGCAAGATGGTCGTGTGAAAACTAAAACGCCTGATGGTAGTGAAGTTGAACTGCGCCTTTCAACTATGCCGACTGCCTTTGGTGAAAAGCTGGTGATGCGAATTTTTGATCCCGAAGTGCTGCTCAAAACTTTTGATCAGCTTGGTTTTTCAGCGGATGACTTGCAGCGCTGGCGTAGTATGACGAGCCAGCCTAACGGTATTATTTTGGTCACAGGTCCAACCGGATCAGGAAAAACCACCACTTTATATACCACGCTCAAACAGTTGGCGACTGAAGAGGTGAATGTCTGCACCATTGAAGACCCGATTGAGATGATTGAGCCGGCGTTTAATCAGATGCAGGTGCAGCATAATATTGATTTAAACTTTGCCACCGGGATTCGTGCGCTTATGCGTCAAGACCCCGATATCATCATGATCGGCGAAATTCGCGACTTAGAAACCGCTGAAATGGCTATTCAAGCTGCGTTAACTGGGCATTTGGTGCTTTCGACTCTGCATACTAATGATGCGCCCAGTGCGATTACTCGTTTGTTGGAATTGGGAGTGCCATATTATTTGCTTAAAGCAACGCTGCTGGGGGTGATGGCGCAGCGTTTGGTGCGCACCCTGTGTCCGCATTGCAAAGAGCCGGTTGCGATTGATGAGGATGCCTGGCAAGCCTTGACTCAGCCATGGAGTGCTCCTTTGCCCAAAGGAGCTCAGCAAGCTGTTGGCTGTTTAGAGTGTCGAGATACGGGCTATCATGGTCGCGCTGGTGTTTATGAAATCATGCAGATTAATGAGGTCATTAAGCCCTTGATTCTGGAAAATACTGATTTGGTAAAGTTAAAACATCAGGCTTTTCGTGACGGTATGCGTAGTTTACGTCTGTCGGGAGCACAAAAAGTTGCTGCAGGATTAACGACAATCGAAGAGGTTTTGCGAGTTACACCGCAAAGCCAGCAAAAATAAGCTCAGTTTGGCTGTGTCAGCGTCTTATAATCATTTATCTATAATATTGTTCTCGAGTTTTCTATGTGTTTAGTGGTATTTGCTTGGCAACCTGATAGTCAACAGCCTTTATTGTTGCTCGCTAACCGTGATGAAATGCATGCGCGCCCGAGTGCCGCATTAGCACAGTGGACCGATCAGCCGGCAATTTATGCTGGTCGTGATTTAGAAGCGGGTGGTACTTGGTTGGGTGTTGCTCAGCAGGGGCGCTTTGCGACTTTAACTAATATCCGCAATACCAGGCTGCCATTAGGTGCGCAGTCACGCGGTGCTTTGGTCAGTGATTACCTGGCTGGACAACAATCCCCGCAGGCATATTTGCTTGAAGTCGCAACCCAGATCAGCCAATACAGTGGCTTTAACCTGTTGGTCGGTGATGCGCAGTCCATGTGGTATCTCAGCTCTACACAGCCACGCCCAATACGTTTAAGTCCAGGCATTTATGCGCTGTGTAATGGCAGTTTAGACACACCTTGGCCAAAGTTAGTGCGAGTGCGTAGTGCTTTTTCCCAGCATTTAGAGGCGACAGATGCGCAGCTGTTCGCATTGATGCAGGATGAGCAGCGCGCTGCGGATGATCAATTGCCTGATACGGGTGTGGGTTTAGCGATGGAGCGCATGCTTTCCAGCATTTTTATTCGTGGGGACGCTTACGGTACACGGGTGACCAGCTTGCTGCGCCGCCGTGCAGATGGATTCACCGCACTGACCGAGCGCAGCTATAGCGTGCAAGGTGAGTATGTTGGGCAGGCACAGATTGAGCTGAACTGATCAAACGGCTTTGTTGAGGCTGGATCCGTGACCTGCCTGTGTAGTGCAGGTTAACGCGCACAGAGTAAGCAGCTGAGCGCGTGATGCTTAAGTTTGTACACTGGAAGCGGGATTAAGCACTTTACCTAAGCCTAAATTACCCAGTGCCAGATTGAGTGTGCTGTGAATCACTTGTGGGTTATCTAAGTGTGCGACTTCTGCAAGTAAGGCTTGCGCGTGCGCTAAAGTCATTTTTCGCAGCAGCCATTTTACTTTCGGCAGGTGGGTGGAGTTCATTGATAAACTATCAAAGCCCATCGCCAATAACAGCACTGCAGCGACCGGATCACCGGCCATTTCTCCGCAAATACTCACCGGCTTGCCCTCAGCATGCGCTGCGGTGACTACATCTTGCAGCGCCATTAATACTGCTGGGTGCAAGTAATCGTATAAAGCAGCAACCCGTGCATTATTGCGGTCTACAGCCAGTAAGTATTGGGTTAAGTCGTTGGAGCCAACCGATAAAAAATCAGCCATGCGCGCCAGTTCACGGGCTTGATAGACCGCAGAAGGCACTTCAATCATCACGCCAACTTGTGGCATCTGTACATCTAAACCTTCCTGAGTCAGCTCACCCCAAGCGCGATGAATCAAATGCTGGGCGTCGTCCAGTTCATGCACGCCCGAAATCATTGGCAGCAAAATATGCAGGTTATTCAGACCTACGCTGGCTTTAATCATGGCCCGCACTTGCACGAGGAAAATCTCTGGATGGTCTAAGGTAATGCGTATGCCACGCCAGCCCAGATAGGGGTTGGTTTCCTTAATCGGGAAATAGCTGAGCGGCTTATCACCACCGATATCTAAGGTGCGCATGGTCACGGGTAAAGGGTGAAATGCTTCCAGCTGTTCACGGTACATTTGCACTTGCTCGCTTTCACTCGGAAAGCGCGACGTGCCCATAAAGGCGACTTCAGAGCGATACAGACCAACGCCTTCAGCGCCGCGTTGTTGCGCTCGTTTCACATCTGCGAGTAAGCCCGTATTGACCCAGAGCGGTAATTGATGACCGTCTAAGGTGACACAGGGCAGGCTGCGTAAGCTGTCTAAATCTTTATTGATTAAGCGCTCTTCTTCCACCACTTCAGCGTATTGCTGGCGCAATAAAGCACTGGGGTTAGTGAACACGTCGCCATGATAGCCATCGAGAATCAACTCAATACCATCGAGGCGGGTGTAAGGTAGGTCAACCGCCGCTACAACAGTTGGGATGCCCATGGCGCGGGCTAAAATCGCCACATGCGAGTTACGTGAGCCCAGTACTGAGACCAAGCCGACCAGTTTTTCTGCTGGCACTTCACCGAGCATCGCCGGCGACAGTTCTTCACTGACTAAAATCGTATTATCGGGATAGACCAAGGTTTGTTGCTGTGCTTGCTGCAGATAGGAGAGCAAACGCCGCCCCAGATCTTTGACATCGGAAGCGCGTTCACGCAAATAATCGTCATCCATATGCTCAAAACGTTGCACATGCTCGCTAACCACTTGGCGTAATGCACCTTGTGCCCATTGGCCGGTGCGAATCACACGCATCACATCACCGGCCAGTGCGGTGTTATCCAGCATCATTAGATACACATCAAATAAGGCGCGCTCTTGCGGGCGCAGTTGTGTGGATAAACGCTTGGACAGGCTGCGAATATCTGCACGCACTGATTCGAGTGCGTGCTCAAACAAGGCTAACTGCTCGGCAACACCGCTGACCATTTTATCCGGCACCACATCCAAATCAGCAATAGGCAACACCACGACGGCCGTACCTAAAGCGGCACCTGGCGCACCGGGTACACCAATAAAGCGCGCTTCTTGGATCCCTTTACCTTGCTTACCCAAACCGCGAATGGAACCGGTGGCTTCGGCGTGAGCGATGACGCCAGAGAGTTGCGCGCTCATGGTCACTAAGAAGGCCTCATCGCCCTCGTCAAATTGGCGACGTTCTTTTTGCTGCACCACTAAGACGCCCATCACTTGGCGGTGGTGAATAATTGGGGTGCCTAGAAAAGATGCATAACGCTCTTCGCCAGTTTCTGGGAAATAGGCAAAGCGCGGATGGCTGGTGGCATCTTCCAAGATAATGGTTTCTGAGCGGCTGCCAACTAAGCCGACTAAGCCTTCATGTGAGGCCATGCTGACCTTGCCCACCGCGCGCTTATTTAAACCTTCAGTGGCCATTAATACATAACGGTCACGCTCAATATCATATAAATACACTGAGCAGACGTGACTGTTCATCGCTACGCGCACTTGCTTAACGATAATCGCCAACGCTGCGGGTAAATCTTTAGCAGCGTTCACTTCTTGGGAGATCATGCGCAGCATAGTGAGCATGCTGCTATCAGTGCGTGTGGAGTCGGACAACTTAGGTTTAGTCTCGAATAGGAAGTTGGTAGGCCAGCTCTTTTAAAGCACGGCGGTAAACATCACGTTTAAAGGCAACGACTTGCCCCAACGGATACCAATAGCTGACCCAACGCCAGCCATCAAACTCAGGCTTGGGAGTCAGATCCATACGCACACGTTCATCACTGCTACGCAAACGCAGCAAAAACCACTTTTGTTTTTGACCGATACACAAAGGCTGACTGTGCGTGCGTACTAAGCGTTGCGGTAAACGATAGCGCAACCAGCCACGGGTGCAAGCGAGGATTTCAACATCTTGCTCTTGCAGGCCAATTTCTTCATGTAACTCACGGTATAACGCCTGTTCAGCGCTTTCGTTGGGGTTAATTCCACCTTGTGGAAACTGCCACGCATCTTGGTTGACGCGGCGCGCCCACAGTACTTGTCCGTTATCGTTGGTCAGGATGATGCCGACGTTCGGACGAAACCCATCTGAATCAATCATGTCCGCATCCTAGATTAAAATTATTGTCTCCATTGTTCCACAAAGCGCGCTAGAGCGGCAACGCGCTTTCTAGTCCGCATGGGCAGGCGCGCTGAAAATCGTTATGCTGGAGGCTCTTTTATCATTGATTAAGGTATCTGCCGTGCGATTGGCTATTTTTGACTTGGATAACACCTTATTAGCGGGCGACAGTGATCACCAGTGGGGCGAGTATTTATGTTCGCGTGGTTTGGTGGATGCTGATGCTTATCGTGCAAAAAATGATCAGTTTTATGCTGACTATGTTGCCGGTCAGTTGGATGTGATTGCTTATCAAAATTTCTGCCAAGAAGTCTTGGGCCAGACTGATAAAGCTGTGCTCGATGAATGGCATGCAGGTTTTATGCGTGACTGTATTGAGCCGATGATCTTGCCCAAAGGTGAGGCGCTAATCGCTAAGCACCGTGCGGCAGGTGATCTAGTGATGATTATTACTGCGACCAATCGTTTTATTACTGGGCCGATTGCTCAGCGTTTGGGCGTTGAGCATTTAATTGCCACTGAATGCGGTATGCACGAGTGCCAGTACACCGGTGAATTGGTGGATGTGCCCAGCTTTCAGGCGGGGAAAATCACTCGTCTTAATACCTGGTTGGCTGAGCATCAAGCCACTCTAGACGACAGCTATTTTTACAGTGATTCTTACAACGACTTACCGCTGCTCGAGCAAGTGGCGCATGCGATAGCCGTTGATCCTGATGATACCTTGCGTGACATTGCTGTGCAGCGTGGTTGGACAGTACTCAGTTTGCGCGATTGATACATCTTGATTCAGCTTAAGTGGACGGGTGATAAGATGGGCTGTTACAGATAATCTATAATAGTGTATTGTGTTGGTACTTATTGATTGGAGAGCCAACATGACTCGTCTACAAAGTTTAATCAGTGCTGCGGTACTGTCTTTAGCAGTGTTTTCTGTGCAGGCCGTTGAACTGGCTATCAGTGCTGAAGATGCTTATGCGAAAACTCAGCAAACTGAAGAGCGCGTGCTGTTAGTCGATGTGCGTGATCCGGTTGAAATTATGTTTGTGGGTTTTACTGATGCGGTGGATGTCAATATTCCATTTTTAATGGCGGATCGCAGCAAGTGGAATGCTGAGCGTAATATTTTTCCCATGGAGCGCAACCCAGAGTTTGTTGCGCAAATTAAAGCTGAACTGGCCAAGCGTGGTTGGGATGAAAATACTGAAGTGATTACCATGTGCCGCTCGGGTAGTGAGCGTGGTGAGCCCAGCGCTATCGTTTTGCGTGAAGCGGATTTAGTCAATGCACGCTTTGTGGTGAATGGTTTTCAGGGTGGTGCAGAAAGTGAAGGCCCACAAGCCGGTATGCGGGTGAAAAACGGCTGGCAGAACTCAGGTTTACCCTGGAGCAGCAAGCTGAATGGCGAGAAAATTTACCGCACTGACCGTTAAGCGCGCTTGCGCTGCTGATACGCATGCAGTATGTTAATCGCACTGTTTGGAGTTATTTATGTTAAATCACGCATTAAAAACACTATTGATTGCTCAGCCTAATGTGGCTGCAGTGAACTGTGCGCGTGGATTAAATGACTCTGTTGCGTATTATTTTTATGGATATTGGTTTAGCCCAAGGCGCGCCTGATATCCATACAGGTGGGCCTCTTTAACTAGGACGCCTACCACTGCTTTATGAAAACCCCGGTTGGCTTCCCACCCGGGGTTTTTTGTTTTTAGAATTTAAGTTTTTGAATATTTAAGAGGACAGCAACATGGCAATCTATGCACGTTATCCAGAGCGTTTCGATGATTTGAGCTGGCGATTTAGTAACCATAAATTAGCCCTACCCAATAGCTTAAGACGATTAGCTCGATAAAACGTACAGCGGTTCAACCGCTGATATAAGGACAATTATGAACGCTCTACATACTGCTCTAGCATTCGATCACAACACTGCAGCCCTTGCCGCAGCCAATGCTAATATTGTGTTACCTACAGGCCGTAAAACGCAGGCTCTTGCCAGCCCACACGAGCTGCGCCAACAATTACCGCTCAGTGCAGAGTTGGCGCGTCGCGTGCAGCAGCAGCGCGAGCAAGTGCGAGCGATTCTAAGTGGCGAAGATTCGCGATTGCTCGTAGTGGTTGGCCCCTGCTCAATTCATAGCATCGACGAAGCGCTTGAGTATGCTGAGCGTTTGGCCAAGTTATCCAGTCAGGTCAGCGAGCATATGTTGCTGGCCATGCGTATTTATATTGAAAAGCCACGCACCACTGTGGGCTGGAAAGGTTTGCTGTATGACCCGCATTTAGACGGTAGCGCTGATATGGCGCAGGGTTTACAGCTGTCACGTCAGTTGATGTTGCGCATGTTGGAGTTGGATTTACCGGTTGCCACAGAGTTATTACAGCCCTTAGCAGCCAGCTACTTTGATGATCTATTGAGCTGGGCGGCGATTGGTGCGCGCACCAGTGAGTCGCAAATTCACCGAGAAATGGTCAGTGGTTTAGAGCTGCCGGTGGGTTTTAAAAACGGTACCGATGGCAGTGTGGGTATTGCTTTAGATGCGATGCGCTCTGCCGCTCATGCCCATCAGCATTTTGGCTTAGACCAGCAAGGCCGCGCCGCCTTGGTGGAAACCCAAGGTAATCCAGATACGCATTTAGTCTTACGCGGAGGTCATGCAGGTCCTAATTATGATGCAGACAGTATTGCTCAAGCCTGCGCTGCGATGCGTAAAGTGGGTTTAGAGGCGTCATTAATGGTGGACTGCAGTCATGCCAATAGCGGCAAAGATCCGCAGGTGCAGCCGCAGGTTTTACAGTCCGTCTTAGCGCAGCGTGCCGCTGGTGAGCGCAGTTTGCGTGCAGTGATGCTGGAAAGTAACTTGATGGATGGTCAGCAAGCGCTGTGCGATAACTTGCAGTATGGCGTGTCGATTACTGATGGTTGCTTAGGCTGGTCAAAAACTGAGCAAATGCTACTGGATGCTGTGCAACAGTTACAGGTATAAAAACATGAGCGGCATAGACTGCTGGATGTGTTTTATCCAGCAGGTATCAGTTTTGCGGTAGTAATGATTAGCATGGTTTTATGCATTAAATCGACCAGCGGTATACAAAAGTAAAATAGCTTCTTGCAATTATGTATGCGAATCATTAGCATTCGTAACAGTTGTTTTTCTTGCGAGAGCTTATCCTATGTATATCTGCCTATGCAAAGATGTTACGGACCACAAAATCCGTCAAGTGGTTGAAGATGGCGCGCGCAGTTGGCGTAACGTACGTGAAGTCACAGGTTGTGGCACACAATGTGGTAAGTGTGCCTGCACAGCAAAAGCCATCACTCAGCATGCGATTAAAGATACGCTTATGGCTTCGGTCGATGATTTAGCTTACGCCATCTAAGTCACACCTGACTTTGCGTTACTGCAGTTTTTAGTCGTGATGCTATAGCTGTCTTTATCTGTCTGCTATGCTGTTCTCAATACTTATTTTAATGAGGGCAGGCGCATGAAGGGCGATAGCAAAGTCATTGAGCATCTCAACCGTATTCTGGGGAATGAGCTCGTAGCTATTAACCAGTACTTCTTACATTCACGTATGTATAAAGACTGGGGTTTAAATGTACTCGCCAAGTGGGAGTACAAAGAATCCATCGAAGAAATGCGTCATGCTGACACCATTATTAAACGCATTTTATTCCTCGAAGGCCTGCCCAATCTGCAGGATTTAGGCAAACTGCATATCGGTGAAAACACTCAAGAAATGCTCGCCAGCGATCTAGCGCTAGAGCATCAAGCGCGTACCGATTTAATTGCAGCTATTGCGCATTGTGAAGCAGTGCAGGATTACGTCAGTCGCGATATGCTAAAAGTGATTTTGGATGACGAAGAAGAGCATATTGATCAGTTAGAAACTGAACTGGGCTTGATTGAAAAGGTTGGTATTCAGAACTACTTGCAAACTCAGATGGGCGAGCCTGAGTAAGCAGATGCGGATGATTTAAAGAGCAGCGTTAGGTTGCTCTTTAAATGTCTGTTGTTTGCTGGGCTAAGCTTGCAGCTAAACTGGCTATTGCTTCGCTGCGTTCAGAGTTTTGGCGCGGCTTGTTGCCATTTAAACTCGACCACGCAGGGTAAGCGCGTGCGGTGATTAGGGGTTGTGCTAAATCACCACTGCGCCAAGCGTGCTCTTGTGGTGATTGCAATTGAATCTGCTCTTGCGCCGCATGCCCACGCAACTCCAAAGCATGCAGTAAGCGTTGTTGGCGAATTGCTAGTAAACGTAAAGTGCTGTCATTGACTGTCAGTTCACGCTCACCACGCCATTTGCCCTTTAAACGGTCGCCATAGTTACGAAAAGTTTGGGTTAAACCACCGACTGCTGCGCCCACCACTGTGCCCATCCCTAAACTTAAGCCACCCGTGATCAGGTCAATGCCCGCGCCGGTCACCGCACCTGCCGCCATGCCGCCACCGAGTTTGACGCCCATTTGTTTCATGGTCGCGGGGTTAAATAAATCATCACCCCAGCGACCTTCTTCTAGCGGTAAAGCTGCTGCTAAAGCATCGTCTTTACGAAAAGCATAGAGCTTGAGCAGGGCTTCCACACAGCGCTGTTCACGCTGGCGCACATCATCATGCAGTTCTTGTATAGCCGCATCTAAGTGATCAGGGTGCACGCTACGACGGCAAGCGCTGACATCAAGCAGTAATTCAGCAATCAAGCGGTAAGCGGCACTGCGTCGAACTTGCACTTGTGCTTGGTTGTAATCAATCAGGCGTTGCAGGCGTGGACGCTGGCTATCAAGCACCAGACTGAGGTTTTCATACAGGCGCTGTTCGCCATCGACTGGTGGCGTGATGGTGTCAAAACGCACCACCGCATGCAGACCTAGGCGCGCTAGTACTTCGCGCCATTGGGCTTCACGTTGTTCGGGGCTATTTACAAAATTGAGGACGGGTAATAAAGGTTTGCCGCACATGGCTAAGATGGCCAGTTCGTCACGGTATTTGGCCAGTACGGGTTCACGGGCATCAATCACATAAAAGCCGGCATCGGATTGCAGCAATTGGCGCAGCACCTTGGCTTCTTGCTCAAAACGCTGGCCTGCTTCGCTGCTGTGCAAAAAACGCTGGACTTGTTCTGGGCCGTCTAAGCGTTCGCCCTGACGTGGCAGTTGTTCGAGATAGTCATATAAAGCCACCGCATCTTCAAAACCTGGCGTGTCGTACAGCTCAATTAGCGCTTCGCCATCCACCGATAAGCGCGCGCCTTCCACGTGTTGAGTGGTACTGGGACGGTGCGATATAGCACCAAAGCCGACATCACGGGTCAGGGTGCGCAGCAATGAGGTTTTGCCCACATTGGTATGGCCCACTACGGCAAGCTTTAAGGGTTTATTCATTGCCATGCTCCAGCCAAGCCCAAGGTGCAATCCGGTGGTGCGCTAGTTGTAAGTGATCCAGTTGTTCTTGCCAGTTGTGTAAACGCTCGTCTGCCGTATCGGTAGGTAATAACCACACCTGTGTTTGCGCTGCTGTACGTGACAGTTCAGCAATTAAATGCAGAGTGCCGCGATCGACTGAGCGCTGTGGGTTACAAGCAATCAGCAAGCGCGCTGGGGGGTTGCTACTGAGCTGCTCCAAGAGCTGCCGACGTTGTTCGCGAGTATCTAAAACCCCTGCATTGATTACGCTTGCAGGTACTTCAGGTGGCCAGTCAATACTGTTATCCAACTCAATGGCTACCAATACCGCAGCTTCCCCTGTGAGTTGTGCGCCGGCGCTACTGCTCGGTAAGTGCTCAGGTGCTGCATCCACTATACCAAGACGCTCGCTACTAGGTTGCACGCGCTCATGAAATATCTGCCAAGCAGGGTCGTCCACTGGTAGGGCTAAGTTGTTTATTCCACGTCGCCAGCGCCACTCACACAGCAAACTCAACACGAAGCGCGGCACAATGCCATACACCACCAGCATCCCCAGTAGCCAACTGGCCCACATATGCCGTGCTTGCTCATCAACTAAGGCTTGCATACCGCTGCGCTGAATCAAGTCGCTATCGGGCAAAGCAAAACCCAACCACGCTGCTGGGCGGCCTAAACTGCTCACTAAAGTAATAAATGAATCGCTGGCAACAATGGTGGATTCCCAGACAAAGCCATAACGCCGAGTCGCCAGTAGGGCAATTAACGTCAGTAGGGCAGTAGATAAAGCCAGCAGCCACCAGCCGTGTAAAATACGTCCAACACCCCAGCGCAGCAGCTTATGACGCTGTAGCAACACGAGTAAGGCTGGCGCTAATTGCGCTGCTTGAGCATCACGGGCTAATTTACTGCTCAGCCATAACCAAGCGTGACTCAATGGCGAATTGGCTTTACGGGTAAATAGCAGACTGAAAACCCAAGCCAGTAAGCTGAGCAGATTTAAACCGACAAGCCCAGCCAGTGCCCAAAAGATATTAATCTCTAATGGCACACCGCTGAGTGCGGTTTTGGCTAACACTACGCCAGATAGAATCGCACTGATAATCAATAGCCAGAGTGCTAGTTTTGCACCTTGTAACCAGTGTTGCAGAGCGCTGACTAAGCCATCACGACGTGCTAAAAACAGTCCGCGTATTTGCAAGCGCTCAGCCAGTGAGCCCTTCGCAACGCGCGCCGCACGGCAGGCTTCGCTGTCTTCTAACAGTCCGGTGTGTTCTTCGCGTAGACGTACAGTTTCGCACAGCCAGAGCGTTTGTAAGGGTGAGAGCGCGTCAGTCACAAGCATTCCATTGAGTTTCAATAAGTGCACCATTCTGCCTGATAACGAACGCCAAATTGACGTCAGAATCCTTTAAGATAGCACCATAGCCTTCAGTATATTTAAGAGAGCATCGTTATGCACAATACATTGCCCGTCAGTTTAATTGTCGCAGCGACACGCAATCAAGTGATTGGACGTGACAATGATATGCCATGGCATTTGCCCGCTGATTTGCGTTACTTCAAGCAGCGTACTTTGGCTAAGCCGATTATTATGGGGCGCAAAACTTGGGAATCTTTAGGTCGTCCGTTACCTGGTCGCTTAAATATTGTCATCAGTCGTCAGGCTGATACTGTTCTTGCTGGCGCTGAAGTCTTTACTAATCTCACTGATGCCATCGCTCGCGGTCAAGCGTGGGCAGCCGAGCAGGGCGTGGATGAGGTGATGGTAATTGGTGGTGGGCAGATTTATCAGCAGGCGATTAACTTAGCGCAGCGCGTCTATTTAACCCGCATTGATCTTGAGCTTGAGGGTGATACGTTTTTCCCTGTGCTGGATGCGCAGCATTGGCAACTCACAGATGCACAGGCACACCCAGCTCAAGCATCCGAGCCGGGTTATACCTTCGAAGTGTGGCAGCGTACTTCAGCTTAAGTGTCGCTTTAGCAAACCGCCTCATAACCTGCAGCATCTAACAGTTGCTGCAGTTCCTCCGGATTGCTGGGCTGTAAGCGGTAAAACCAGCTCTCATACGGATGAGTATTCACACCTTCAGGCGCTTCAGTTAAGCCTTCATTGACGGCTATGACTGTACCGTTGATCGGTGCGTGGATATCCGATGCAGCTTTCACTGACTCAACTACACCCACAGGCTGGGCAGCAGTTAGAGTGCTTTCGAGTGCTGGTAACTCTAAAAATACGATATCGCCTAAGGCTTCTTGTGCGTGATCAGTAATGCCTACAGTCACTGTGCCATCGGCTTCGAGACGCGCCCATTCGTGAGTGCTGGCATAACGTAAATCGGCAGGAATTGAACTCATATTATTAATATCCTTAGCAGATGCAATGCAAATTTTTATAGGTCTATGTGTTTATAGTACGGACAGTCGCCAACACATTGATGAATCAACTTAAAACAGCTTACATAGAGTCACTTATAAATTATTGATCTTGTTGATACAAGATCAAATCAGAATCTTTCCACGACTGACAAAACGCGGCTTAACCACTCGCACTGGAAACCATTTGCGTCGAATTTCAACTTCAGCACGGTCAGCGGTATTCATCGGCACTCGCGCTAAGGCAATGGCTTTACCAAGGGTGGGTGAAAAGCTACCGCTGGTGATCACGCCATTGGTTTGGTTATCAATGCGTACAGGTTGACCGGCACGTAAAACACCGCGCTCCTCGAGCACTAAACCTACAAGTTTCTCGGTTACACCTTGAGTGTACTGCGCTTGTACAGCAGCGCGGCCGATAAAGTTGCGCGTCTCAGGTTGCCAGCAGATTAAGCCTTCCATGTTAGCGGCCAGCGGTGACACTGCTTCGTTGGTATCTAAGCCATATAAATTAAAGCCAGCTTCTAAGCGTAAGGTGTCACGCGCACCAATACCTATTGGGCTGATACCTGCACCGACCAACTCATTTAGAAAGTCGATGGCTTGGCTAGCAGGAAGTATAATTTCGATACCGTCTTCACCGGTGTAACCACTGCAGGAAATCAGCCAGTCACGGTCAACAGCAGCCTCATGGTGCTGTAGTTGTTCAATCAGTTTGGCGCGTGATGAGCTGACAATGCTGGCAAGACGCTCGCGCGCTAGAGGGCCTTGAATTGAAAACAGGCACAGGTCATGACGCCAAGTGATCACGCAGTCAAAGGCTGGTGCATGCTGCTCAAGCCAGCCTTGTACGCGCTCACGAGTGACAGCATTACTGACGATGCGATAGCCCGTTTCAGTACGAAACACCATTACATCATCAATAATACCGCCTTGCTCGTTGAGCAACAGGCTGTGTTGTGCATGGCCTACGGCATCAAGCAGTGCGACATCATTACTGAGCACTAGCTGCAAAAATTCTTTTGCGTGAGCGCCTTGAATATCAAAAATGCTCATATGGGAAATATCAAACACACCGCACTCTTTGCGCACATGGTGGTGTTCTTCCACTTGCGAGCCGTAATGTAATGGCATATCCCAGCCATTAAAATCAACCATTTTTGCACCCAGAGCCAGGTGCATATCATACAAAGGGGTACGCAATCCCATAGGATCTCCTAACTGGTCAAACGCAGTGTTTGTACCTGTGGGTAATTCACTCGGCGCATAGTGTAGCCGTGTTGATTCAGCGCTGCACCGATGATTGTAGTAAGTATAGCCTGTGTTTTAACAAACACTAGATTAGTGCCCTGGGCGATGCGCTGAACGACGAATCAGCAGAATGACCGGCAATAAGCCAACCATCACTAAAGTCAGTGCCGGTAACGACGCGCGCGCCCATTCACCCTCACTGGTCATCTCGAAAATCCGCACCGCTAAGGTATCCCAACCAAAGGGGCGCATCAGTAAGGTCGCGGGCATTTCTTTTAACACATCAACAAACACCAGCAGCGCGGCAGATAAACTACCAGGGATCAGTAAAGGCAAATACACACGTCTAAATAAAGCTACACCACCAATACCTAGGCTGCGTGAAGCTTCAGGTAATGAGGGTTTAATGCGCGCCAACGCACCTTCTAGCGGCCCATGGGCAACTGCCATAAAACGAATCACATAGGTTAATAACAGCGCACTTAAACTGCCCAGTAAAATAGGGCGCCCAGCACCGCCGAGCCAAGTCGACATGGGAATTACGGCATGTTCATCAAGGTAGCTAAAGGCCAACATAATCGCTACTGCTAATACCGAACCGGGCAGGGCATAACCTAGATTCGCAAAACCCACGATAGTGTTCATGGGGCGACTTGCTGTGAGGCGCTTGGCAAAGGCTAACAAAAGTGCGGCGGTGACCGTGAGTGCTGCGGCCATTAAGCCCAAATACAGTGTATGGGTAATCAGGGCCGCATAACGTTCATCTAAATCAAAGCGTCCACGCTGCCAAAACCAAGCAAGTAGTTGCAGCATGGGAATCACAAAAGCACACAAAAAGACCAAACCGCACCAGCTTGAGGCCAGTACTGCTTTCCAGCCGCGCAAGGTATACAGTGCTTTACCTCTAGGTCGCTCGTTACTGGGGCGAATCGCACCGCGTGCCCGCTGTTCCGCAAAAATCAATAGGGCGACAAATAGCAGCAGCAAACTGGCCAATTGTGTGGCGCTGGATAGGCTAAAAAAGCCATACCAGGTTTTATAAATAGCGGTAGTAAAGGTGTCAAAGTTAAACACAGACACAGCGCCAAAGTCAGCTAAAGACTCCATCAAAGCCAAAGCAATACCTGCACCAATGGCTGGGCGAGCAACCGGTAAAGCGACGCGCCAGAAGGCTTGCCAAGGCGTTAAACCCAAAACGCGTGCCGCCTCCATAAAGCCTTTGCCTTGAGCTAAAAATGCTGTGCGCGCGAGTAAGTAAACATAGGGATAAAACACTAAGGTAAAGACGGTAATGACACCGCCCGTCGAGCGCACCCGGGGAAAGCTGATGCCGCTGCCAAACCATTCACGCATCAAGCTTTGTACTGGGCCGGAAAAATCCAGTAAGCCGACAAAGACAAAGGCTAAAACATAGGCGGGAATAGCAAAAGGCAGCATCAATGCCCAGTCCAGCCAGCGCCGTCCGGGGAATTCACACAAACTGGTCAGCCAAGCTAAGCTCACTCCCAGCAGCGTTACGCCAATCCCAACACCCACAACTAAGATCGCGGTATTGGATAGCAGGCGTGTCATTTGCGTATCCCACAAATGACTCCAAATCTGTGTATCGATCGAGTGCCAGCTCAGCAATAAGACGCTGATAGGTAAGCAGACGAGCGCTGCAAAAAATAAGGCAATCGGATACCAACGGCGTTGAGCAGGGAGGGCCACAAAAAACCTCGTTCAATCAGGAGTGCGGTAAAATAACAGTGGGCAGTATAACCCTATGCGTTGATGTTGCTGCTCTATACTTTTTGCCGTGCTCATCTGGGTGTTGCCGTGCAGATGCTGGCGGCTGCGCTAGAGCAGCAGCGCCAGTCATGCCTATGGGTTATTCAAGCGCGGATAAGCAGGTGGAAAATTGTGTAGCTAGATTTTTCAGCAATTGCTCATAGCCCTCAGCGGAAACAGCCACAGTGCTACCGAGCGCATCCAGCTCAGCTAAAGTGACAGGTAAGCCTGCAGCTAAAGTATGGGCTAAACGCGGTTGCATTGGCGGCTCACTAAACACACAGCTGGGACCTGCTTGTTGCAAGCGTGTACGCATTTGGCTGACGTGTTTGGCGCCGGGCTGTAACTCATGCGATACCGCAAAAACGCCGGCATGCTTTAAACCGTAAGCGTGCTCAAAGTAGTTAAAGGCTTCATGAAAGACAAAGAACGACTTGTCATGTAACGGGGCTAATTGTGCTTGCAGTTGCTGGTCTAACAGCGCTAAACGCTGACTAAAAGCAGCTAAATTTGCTGCATAGTGTGCAGCATTAGCTGGATCATGCTGGCTTAAATCAGCACTGATACGCTCAGCAATCACTTGCGCGTTGTGAGGCAGTAACCATAAATGCACATCGACCGTGCCGGGTGCATGCGCATGATCGTGTTCAACTAAAGTGTCGGAGTGAGTGGCTTTTTTGCTCTGTGTCGCGTGATGATTCTGTGCGTCATGTGCGTCATGTGCGTCATGTGCGTCATGTTGATCGTGCTGATGTGCTTCGGCAAAATACTGTAGCTGTAATTTGGCTAAGTCCTGCACAGCGATACTGCTTTTACTGCGTTTTTGTAACAGTTTGGGCAGAAAGTTTTCCAGGTCAGGTCCAACCCAATAAAATAAGTCAGCTTGATCGAGACGCTTGGCATCGGATGGGCGCAAGACAAAATAATGCGGTGAAGCGCCCGGCGGCAGCAGAACTTGCGGTTCGCCTTGACCCTCTTGAATGGCTGCAGCAATCAGCTGTAAGGGTTTGATGCTGGTTAAAATTTGCACCTGCGCCTGCGCGCTGATGCCCCATAACGATAAACAGCTGATCAGCAAGAAACGAAACACTGCAGTACACTCCGAGAGTAAAGAGTTATATAATAACGTCTCTTTAAGAAGGATGCTGCTGTTATGTTAAAAACATCAACACCGTGCCACTCACATGATCACCATAATGAGTGCATTACCCAAGCCCTTGAACTGGCTGAAGAGGTGTGTGCGCAGCGCGGTGTACGTTTAACACCCTTGCGTAAGCGTGTGTTAGAACTGGTTTGGCAAAGCCATAAGCCGCTCGGTGCTTACGATATTTTAGAAATGCTCAGCCGTGAAGATGATCGCCGTGCCGCGCCACCCACTGTGTATCGTGGTTTAGATTTTTTATTAGAAAATGGCTTGATTCATCGCCTCGCATCACTGAATGCCTATATAGGCTGCAGTCATCCAGAAGTGGCGCATGAAGGCTATTTTATGATTTGTCAGCAGTGCAAGAATGCTTACGAGCTCGCGCAGCACACGGCTATTGATGCGGCAATTGCACAGGAAGCCTTGCTGATGGGCTTTGCGGTGCAAACGCAAACTGTTGAAATTCTAGGCACTTGCGCTGCATGTCGAGCGCAGGCATGACCCAGTCCTTGTTATTACGAGCTGAACACCTGAATCTTTCGTTATCCGCGCAAAGTGTTCTTGCTGATGTGAGTCTTGAATTGGCTGCCGGCGAGATTGTCACTTTGGTCGGACCCAATGGCTCGGGCAAAACATCATTAGTACGGGTGCTACTGGGTTTGCTGAAAGCGGACTCGGGTAGCCTATGGCGCGCGCCGCAGTTGCGCATTGGCTATATGCCGCAAAAGCTAGAAGTGCATGCCACTTTACCCTTGTCGGTATTACGTTTTTTACGCTTAGTACCCGGTGTCAGTCGTGCTGATGTGATTGCTGCATTGGAAGAAGTGGGGGCGGCCAAAGTATTAAACAGTCCCTTGCAGCGTATTTCTGGTGGCGAATTACAGCGCGTATTGTTAGCGCGGGCCTTGTTGCGTAAACCGCAACTGCTCGTGCTGGATGAGCCAGTGCAAGGTGTTGATGTCAACGGCCAGCTGGAACTGTACCAGCTGATTGGGCAGCTGCGTGATCGTTACGGTTGTGGTGTGTTAATGATTTCTCATGATCTGCATCTGGTGATGGGCTCCACTGATCGAGTGATTTGTCTTAATCGCCATGTGTGTTGTTCCGGCTTGCCTGAGCAAGTTAGCCATGATCCGGCCTTTGTTGAGCTGTTTGGCTCACGCGCAGCCAATGATCTGGCGGTCTATCATCATGACCACGACCATAAGCATGACTTACATGGCTGTGTTATCACGCCCAAAACTCACCAACATGGGCCGGATTGCACACATGCCTGATTTTCTTTTATATGCGCTGTGCGCAGGACTGTTGTTAGCACTAGTAGCAGGGCCGTTGGGGTCTTTTGTAGTCTGGCGGCGCATGGCCTATTTCGGTGACACTTTGGCACACTCGGCTTTGTTTGGTGTGGCGCTGGGCTTATTGTTTGATATCAATCTGGCGCTAGCGGTGATTGTTGGCTGTTTGCTATTGGCCTTTGTCTTGGTGGCATTGCAGCGACGCCAACCTTTAGCTTCAGACACCATTTTGGGGATTTTAGCCCACAGTACTTTGTCCTTAGGTTTGGTGACATTAAGCTTTATGGACTCAGTGCGGGTCGATTTAATGGGCTACTTGTTTGGTGACTTATTGGCCGTCAGTGCGATGGATTTAGTCTGGATTGGTGCCGGCAGTGTGATTGTTTTAGTGTGCATGATTGCCTTGTGGCGACCCTTGCTGGCGATTACCGTGCATGAGGAACTGGCACAAGTGGAGGGCCTGCCGGTCGCGCAATTACGCTTAGTGCTGATGGTGTTGATGGCCTTAGTGATTGCTGTAGCGATGAAAATTGTCGGTGTGCTGCTGATCACTTCACTGCTGATTATTCCAGCTGCTGCGGCTCAGCGGCATGCGCGCAGTCCTGAGCATATGGCTTTAGGTGCCACTGTCGTGGGTATGCTCTCGGTGTGTGCTGGTTTAGCGATGTCGTGGCACTACGATACACCAGCGGGTCCATCGATTGTGGTGTGTGCCGCAGGGGTATTTTTAATCAGTTTTATAGTGCCGCGCCGACGTTAATGTCATCCCATGCAGGAACTGACGCGCCGATGAGCGGTCAGTACACTCTAGATAATAGATGATCCAAGGATACCGCAACATGAATAAAGCACTGACAATGACGTTTCTTGCCGCACTTTCATGCACTACCGTTGCCTGCGCAACAGGTTCGTATGCGCCAAGCGTAGCAATGCCTGCGTTAGAAGATGTTGCACCCTTTCCAGCCGCAACAGCAGGCCAAAAACGCCATGTGATTTGGTTAGCTGAAAAAGATAACGAAGATTTATTGAAAGTTGAGTTGGCGCCGGGTCAGGTGATGAAAACTGACTGCAACACCCGTGGCCTGATGGCTACTTTGATGACAAAAGATCTTTCTGGTTTTGGTTATACCTACTATGAAGTGACTGATGTTAAAGGCCCCATTGCGACCATGATGGCTTGCCCAGAAGGTAGTGAGAAAGAAGACTTTGTCGCTGCACATGGTTATGAATACACCTTAAACTACAACAGCAAACTACCCATTGTTGTCTATACACCGCAAGATCTTGAACTGCGTTACCGTATCTGGACTGGCGCTAAAGAGCTGCAGTCCGCAACCACTGAGTAAGATCCGCAATACCCTGCTCAACACAGCCTGAGCCTAATTTAGCTCAAGCTGTGTTGAGCAGTATCTTCTGCATCATTCCAGAGCAGTGTAGACTGCCAACTG
>RRZU013123150.1_pt1 | contig 31992 bp, 28 predicted proteins | sample 2165561 | NCBI WGS metagenome assembly RRZU01 (sample SAMN10456909, study PRJNA506462) | wastewater metagenome | isolation source: wastewater sludge | place: USA: Moscow, Idaho | reverse complement strand
GACCGACCACCCCGACCGTCGTCTCGACCAGTTCCCCCATGACGTTCCCCCCTGCTCGGACATGACAAGCGCCCCACCATCGGCCGATGGTTGGGGCGCCTGGTTTGCGTACGCAGCCTCAGCGACGACCGCGCGTCGGCCTGCGGTCCACGTCGACGAAATCGACGCGGACTTGTTCGCGTCCGGCCAGCGCCTGGATCACGGTACGCAGCGCAGTCGCGGTCCGGCCCTGCCGCCCGATCACCTTGCCGATGTCTTCGGGATGCACTCGCACCTCCAGCATCCGGCCGTGCCGCAACTCCTTGTCACGGATTCGCACGTCGTCCGGATGGGTGACGATGCCCTGGACCAGGTGCTCGAGCGCATCAGCCAGCATGATCAGGCCTCCTCAGCCGGGGTTTCCTCGCTGGCCTGCACGGCCTCGGCGGCGGGGGCGTCCTGCGCCGGCGCCTCGGTCTTGCGGCCTCGCCTGCTGATCGCCTCAGTGGTGGGTTCGCCGTCGGCCTCGGCCAGCGCGGCGTTGAACCTGGCCAGCTTGTCGACCGGCTCGGGCTGCGGATCGATCCCGGACGGGGTCTGCACACCGGTGAACTGCTGCCAATCACCGGTCCGCTTGAACAAGGCGATGACGGCTTCGGTGGGTTGGGCACCGACGCCGAGCCAGTACTGGGCCCGCTCAGAGTCGATGCGGATCACCGACGGATTGCTCTTCGGGTGGTAGATGCCGAGTTCCTCGATCGCCTGGCCATCCCGGCGGGCGCGGGAGTCCATGACGACGACACGATAATGCGGCGAGCGGATCTTGCCGAGCCGCTTGAGACGAATCTTGGTGGCCACTGGTGTGGTTACTCCTGTAGGAAAGCCCGGGTTGGCCCCGGCGCGACGGGTGGCCCTCACGCACGTGTGGGGCACGCTTGGTCAGGCCGATGGATCTGCGCCGCCAGTGATGAGAGGGCACCTGGACGCCAGACGCACCGACCATTGTGCCAGATCATCGTCGGCCACGCGAAACCACGGATCCATCTGCGCCCAAACCACCAGGCGCCCGGGCAAAGCTGTGCCGGCCACCCGTCGGATGACACGGCCGTCTGGTCCCGGAACGGGAAGGGGCTCCCCAGCGCTGGGGAGCCCCTCACCCATTCTCAGACGATCAGCGATCCCCGGGTTCAGCCGCCGAGCTGCAATCCTGCCAGGAAGTGCACGACGTCCTTCGTCGCCGGGTACAGCTCGAGGTAACGACCGAACATGTCGGTGTACAGTCCCTCGTTGTCGCGATTCGGCTTCACGACTGCGGCCTCCTGCATCCAGCTTGTCGACTCGTCGGCCGCCCCAACCAGTTGGGCGGAAATCAGCGCGTCGCCATAGCTGGCTCCGATGGCGAACTTCGGCAGCACCTGCTCGATCTTGCAGACATCGGACATGACCTGCGTCCACAGACCGCCCTTCGTCCCACCGCCCACTGCCACGAACCGTTTGCCCACACCACCGGCTTCTGCCATCGACTCCAGCAGATGCCGAGTGCCGAAAGCGGTCGCCTCCAACAGGGCCCGATAGATCTGGCCACGGGTGCTGCTCAACGTCAGACCCGCAAGCACGCCGCGGGCCATCGGGTCGCTGATCGGCGTCCGTTCACCGGCGAAGTACGGCAGCGCCAGTAAGCCGTTCGAGCCGGGGCCCACCTCCTCGGCCTCCTCGATGAGGACGGCGTACTCCACACCACCGATGAGATCGCGCAGCCACGTGGTCAGTGCGCCAGACGCCGACAGGCCGCCTGCCAAGGAGAACGTGTCCCGGTACGTTCCCGTGATGGCCCACAAGTTGGGGTGCGCCATGAAGTGGTCCGCAATGAGGTCCGCGACGATGGTGGAGCCGTACATGAGCATCACGTCGCCAGGATCCTTGACGCCGACGCTCAACGCCTCACAGAATGCGTCGGTGCTGCCCACACCCACCGGAATACCCTCCGGCAGGCCGGAGATTCGGGCACCCTGGGCACTGATGTACCCGGCGACCTCATTGGAGTACTTCAACTCTGGCAACGGCAGGCCCGGGGCCACCAGTTCACACCACTCGGGAATCCAGTCCTGGGTCTTGGGTGAATACATCGGGTCGAACATCGACGCCGACAAGTGGTCCAGCACGTACTCGCCGGTCAACTTGAACGCGACGTAGGTCTGCGACATGAAGACGTACTTCGCCTTCTCCCAAACCCACGGCTCGTTCCGGACCGTCCAGAGCAGCTTCGGTCCCTGCGATTGGGACGTCAGGATGTTGCCGCACTTGTCCATCAGTGCGTCGTGGCCCAACGTGTCGTTCAGCTCGGCAACTTCCTTGTAGGCACGGGTGTCCACGCCGTAGAGGATGGCCGGACGCAGCGGCGCCCCGCTCGCATCGCAGAACAAGCTGCAAGGGCCGATGCCGGAGGTGGTGATCCCGACGATCGGGCCGTCCGCCTTGCGCAGCAGGCCTTGCACGATGCTCATGAAGTCGACCCACCAGGTCTCTTCGGCGTCATGCTCAACATGGCCCGGCCTGGGCATTGAGGTGCGGTGCTCCACCTGCGACGATGCCTCAACCTCTCCATTCAGTCGGGCAAGGACCCCTTTTGAACTTCCGGTTCCAAAGTCGATTCCGATGACCAGCCCCTCGATCTTCGCCATTTCGACTCCTTTCTGTGTCAGTCTGGCCGAACAGCTACCTTTATGCCCTCACCCGAGGCCACGAACTCGATTGCTTCCGCGGCGCGTAGGAGCGGGAAGTTGTGTGTGATGAGCGACTTCGTGTCGATCTGTCCCGACTCGATGAGGCGAACGGCCCGCAGGAAGCTCTGTCGTCCCGAGTTGGACGCCCCGACGACCGTAAGTTCGCGGTAGTGGATGAGGTTGGCGGCGATCTCAGACCACCCCTCACCGGCCAGCCCGGCAAAGATGCTGACTCGGCCGCGCTTGCGGACGACGTTCAAGGCATCGTTGACCAATTGCGGACGACCGATGCACAGCACGGCCACGTCGGCGCCTTCGCCTCCGGTCAGGTCGAATACCGCGGACTTGAGATCGGAGGCCGCCGGATCCACCACAGTGTCGGCCCCGAGCGACTCGGCGGCGCGACGGCGGGACTCCGACGGGTCGGAGACCACAACGGTTCGAGCACCAGCCATCTGCGCCAACTGCAGGTGGAACAGACCGATCGGCCCCGCCCCGAGAATCACCACCGTGTCGCCGACTTCGATGCGGTAGTTGTCCATGCCGTTGAGGCAACACGAGAGCGGCTCCGCAAGCGCCAGCTGCGCCGGGTCGAGTGCGGCGTCCGCCTTCATCAACTGTTTGCGATCGATGGCCTGCTTCGGGATCAGCATGTATTCAGCGAGGCCACCGTTGATGTCGTAGCCGACGAGGTGGGCACTCTCGCACAAGTGCTCGTGGCCCCGCCGGCAGCTGCTGCAGACCCCGCAGTTGACCGACGGCGGCAGACTGACCAGATCGCCCTCGGCGAAGTCGTCGACGCCCTCGCCGATCTGCGTCACATGGCCGGCCACCTCGTGGCCGAGTACCACGCCCAGCGCAACCCCCTTGGTCTTCTCACCTCGCAGAATCCTCAGGTCGGTGCCGCAAACCGTGTTGGCACCAACGCGCACCACCACCTCGCCTGGACCAGCTTCAGGTTTGGGCAGTTCGCGCAGTTCGGCGGGGACACCGGGCCCTTGGTAGACGAAGCCCATCATCTTGGTTCCGGTCACGAGGCTCTCCTAAGCGACAGACGATGCACACTCGCGGTGGCGGTTTCAGGCGAGTCTAAGGACCATTCAGTCTCGCGCGCAGACCTCAGCGGAAACCCGATACTAATGGCCGACCGCTCACCTGCGCACAAGCGGGACCGCCGAGCGACCGGATGCCCTCAGGCGAGCCCTGTGAATCCGGCGCCAGTGGGGCGATCTGTGCTGGATCAGCGCGGGATCGGGTTTCCCCGGAGCATGACCAGGCCCGGTGAATGCAGGACGGCCAGGTGGACGCGGGGGTCGGCATCGTAGACGACCAGGTCAGCCGGCGCCCCCGGCTCCAGCCCTGGTGCACCCAGCCACTCCCGGGCCCGCCACGAGATGGCACCCAGGGCGAACTCGTTGCCGCCCAGTGCTGCCAACAACTCCGCCTCCTCGGCGATCCGGCCATGCGGGAGCGTGCCACCGGCGTCGGTGCCAGCAAAGACCGGGACCCCCGCCTCGCGGGCCGCACCAAGAACCTCGAAGCGGGTGGCATGCAGCGCCCGCATGTGGGCTGCATAGCTGGGGAACCTCGCCTCACCTGCGGCCGCGAAGTCGGGGAAGTTCTCCAGGTTGGTCATGGTGGGGACCAGCCCGACGCGGCGAGCTGCCATCTGCTCGATGACCTCGTCCGACATCCCGGTGCCATGCTCGATGCAGTCGATGCCAGCAGCCACCAATTCGGCCACCGACTGCTCGGCGAAGCAATGCGCGGTGACCCGGGCACCCAACTCGTGGGCCCGGTTGATGGCCTGCTCTGCGATGTCGGCCGGCCACAGCGGACGCAGGTCGCCCGCCGATCGATCGATCCAGTCCCCCACCAACTTCACCCAGCCGTCCCCAGCCCTGGCCTCGTGCTCCACCTGCGCGACAAGATCGGCGGGATCGATCTCGACGGCGAAGTCGCGGATGTACCGGGTGGGAACCGCAATGTGGCGTCCGGCCCGGATGATGCGGGGCAGGTCGGGCCGGTCATCCACCCAATGGGTGTCGACCGGGGCGCCAGCGTCCCTGATCAGCAGGACGCCGGAGTTGCGATCGGTGATGGCCTGCTGCTCGGCAGTGGCGTGATCGACTGCCCCCCCGGCCCCAAGACCGACGTGGCAATGCGCATCCACCAGCCCAGGCATGATCCAGGCGTGCCGAGCGATGGTCTGCGCGCCACGGACCGGTTCAGCGCTGACCACACCATCGGCAATCCACAGGTCGGTCGGTTCCGTCCCGGGCAGGACGACTCCGGACAGGTGCCACGCGGTCATCAATTCCTCCTGGCGGACGGCTGTTCGAAGGCTGCCGGCCGGGTTAGCGCGGCCCCTTGTTCTGCTGGTTGAACATTTGTTGCACGTCGGGCGGGAGCTGGAAGTTACCCATCGCCGCCTGCATCTCGGCCGCGCTCGGCTGGCCGTCGGTCAGGGCCGGTTGCTGGGCCTGCTTCGGCTGGTTCTGCTCGGCGAGTTGGGCGGCCCGCTTGGCCGGGTTGCCCGAGACCTTCCGGCCGCCCTTGCCCTTCTTGACCTGCTGCTGTCTGGCGGGACGCCGCCCGCCGGGCAGACCTGGCAGGCCGCCACCCATCGCCTGTCCCATCGACTGCATCATCTTGCGGGCCTCGATGAACCGATTGACCAGATCGTTGACGTCGCGCACCTCGACTCCGGCGCCGCGGGCAATCCGCGCCCGCCGCGAGCCGTTGAGGATGCCGACGTCGGCCCGTTCTGCGGGAGTCATCGAGTAGATGATCGCCTCGATCCGATCAACCTGCTTCTCGTCGATCTCGTTGATGGCCGCCATCTGGGAAGCCCCCGGCAGCATCCCGAAGATCTTGCTCAGCGGCCCCATCTTGCGGAGTTGCTTCATCTGGTCGAGGAAGTCGTCCAAGCCGAATTGGCCGCGCCCAGCCAGCAGCTTCTCTGCGGCTGCCGCCGATTGTTCGGCGTCGAAGGTCTTCTCCGCCTGCTCGATCAGAGTGAGCATGTCACCCATGCCGAGGATGCGACTGGCCATTCGGTCGGGGTGGAAGACGTCGAAGTCTTTCAGCGCCTCACCGTTGGACGCGAACATGATCGGCTTGCCGATCACCTTGGCGATCGACAGTGCCGCGCCACCACGGGCGTCACCGTCGAGCTTGGTGAGCACGACACCATCGACACCGACGCCCTCTTCGAAGGCCAGCGCCGTGTTGACCGCGTCCTGGCCGATCATCGCGTCGACGACGAAGAGGGTCTCATGCGGCTTGGTGAGCGCCTTGATCATGGACGCCTGGCGCATCATCTCGCCGTCGACGCCCAAGCGTCCGGCGGTGTCGATTATGACGACGTCGTAGAGCTTCTGCTTGGCATATTCGATGGAATCCTTGGCGACCACGATGGGATCGCCGACCCCGTTGCCCGGTTGCGGGGCGTAGCAGGCCACCTTCGCCCGCCCAGCGACCACCTGCAACTGCTGCACGGCATTGGGACGCTGCAGGTCGGCAGCCACCAGCACCGGGGAATGGCCCTGCTCCTTGAGCCAGGCACCCAGCTTGCCCGCGAGCGTGGTCTTGCCGGCGCCCTGAAGACCCGCTAGCATGATGACGGTAGGTGGCTGCTTGGCAAAACGGATCAGCCGGGTCTGGCCGCCGAGGATCTCGATGAGTTCCTCATTGACGATCTTGACGATCTGCTGGGCGGGGTTGAGAGCTTGGGAGAGCTCCGCGGCGTGCGCCTTCTCCTTGACCCGGGCGATGAACTCCTTGACCACCGACAGGTTGACGTCCGCCTCGAGCAACGCTATGCGGATCTCACGAGCGGTGGCGTCGATGTCGGCGTCGGTCAGCCGGCCCTTGCCGCGCAGAGACTTGAAGGTGGCGGCGAGCCGGTCTTGCAGGGTGTCGAACACGTATTCCTCTTCACATGCCACGGGTGGTCAATGGGGTGCGACTCCCAAGGATACTGTGCCTCGCGTCCGAACTCGGAGCGGTCGGCCGGACGAGCAGGTCTTGTACGAATGCCTCGCCCGCGATCGCGGGCGCAGGCCTGGGGTGCAACTCGATCGGACGGCGGTGCGTCCTGCCACGCCGGCGTTGGACCCGATCAGTCGCCGAGTAGCCCGTCCACGAATTGTTCGGCATCGAACGGCGCCAAGTCATCGGCGCCCTCACCCAAGCCGATGAACTTGACCGGGACGCCCAACTCGCGCTGCACCTGAACAACGATCCCGCCCTTGGCCGAACCATCCAGCTTGGTCAGCACGATCCCGGTGATGTCGACGACTTCCGCGAAGATGCGGGCCTGGGTGAGGCCGTTCTGGCCGGTGGTCGCATCAATGACTAGCAACACCTCACTGACCGGCGCCTTCTTCTCGATGACCCGCTTGACCTTGCCCAGTTCGTCCATCAGGCCGACCTTGGTGTGCAGGCGCCCGGCGGTGTCGATCAGGACAACGTCGAGTTCGCGCTCGACGCCCTGCTCGACGGCAGTGAAAGCGACAGAGGCAGGATCGGCTCCCTCTGCGCCACGCACCGTTTCGACACCGACCCGCTCACCCCATGTGGTCAGCTGTTCAGCCGCGGCAGCCCGGAAGGTGTCGGCTGCGCCGAACAACACGGTCCTGTCCTCAGCGATCAGCATGCGGCCCAACTTGCCGACAGTGGTGGTCTTGCCGGTGCCGTTGACCCCGACGACCAGCACCACGGCGGGCCGGCCGGGGGCATGGCCCAAGTTGAGACCGCGGTCCATGTCCGGGTTGACCAACTTGACCAACTCACGGCGCAGCACCGACTTGGCCTGCGCCGGATCGGAGATCCCTTCAATGCGCAGATCCTGCCGTAGTGCTGCCACCAGGTCCGTGGTTGGGCCCACGCCCAGATCGGAGGTGATCAAGGTGGTTTCGAAGTCATCCCAAGTGTCGTCATCGATCCGGTCACTCGACAGCAGATCGGCCAGCGCCCTTGCCAACGCATTGTTGCTGGAAGCCAGTCGACGACGCAGACGCACCAGCCGGGTCGCCGGCGCCTCAGGCTGCTCATAGGCAGGTTCCGGCGGAAACGGTGGCAGTTCCCGCTCCGGCACCTCGACCGGGGGCGCTGCCATGGTGGACGCAGGGGCCTGCGCAACCTCGAGCGTCTCAGGCTCGGCCTCAATGACTTCCGCGTCAACTGCCGTCGCTTCCGGTGGGGCCTGCGTGTCGAGCAGTTCACCCTGAGCTGGCGCCTCAACCTCTGCAAGGCGGGCGGCCCGCAACTCGGCGCGTCGTTTGCTGATGAAGATCGACGCAGTGGCCACTGCGGCGGTCAGCAGGATACCGCCAACTACAATCCAGAAGATCCAATTCACCCCGACAGCCTACCGGGGCGCCTTGTCGGTCCTGCAACGGTGGCATCAGGGCTGAGTCGTCCACGACGCTGACTCTTGGTGGACGCTCGCGCTTCGCCGGTGCAGGCAACGGGCTTGGTAGGCTGCCCAAGTCAATCACGTGTTGCGGTGCAGCAATGAGGGGGCGGGGCCGTGTCTGCCTTGATCATGATCATGGTCTTGACGCTGGTCACCGTAATCATCGTCGAGGTCGGCAATCGGGTGCGCCTGCCCTGGCCCGCGCTGATGGTGCTGGTCGGCCTGGCGATCGCCTGGGTGCCCGGCAGCCACTTGGGTCTGCCGTCGAACCTGGTGCTGCCGTTGCTGTTGCCGCCGTTGTTGTACACCGCGGCCGAACGGACCAGCTGGCAGATGTTCCGCCGCAAGTGGCGTTCGATCGTCTACTTCGCCATGGGGCTGACCCTGGTGACTGCGTTCGTCGTCACCGGGGTGAGCTGGCTGATCTACCCGGGAATCGGACTGCCCGCGGCCCTGATCCTGGGTGCCGCGGTCGCCCCACCCGACCCGGTGGCGGTCGAGGCGGTGAGCCGGACGATGCCTTTCCCCCGGCGCATCCTGGCCGTACTGCAGACCGAAGGGCTGTTCAACGACGCGGTGGCGCTGGTGCTGTTCGAGGTTGCACTAGCCGCGTTGACCACCGGCCACGACATCTCCCCCCGCGAACTGCTGGGCGACTTCCTGGTCGGCATGGTCCTGGCCACCGTGGTCGCCTTCGGGCTGGCCTCGGTGATCCGCTGGATCGTGCGCGAGTCCGAGAGTGCCGCGGCCAGCGCCGCTGCCACCATCGTCCTGCCCTATGCGGCCTATCTCGCTGCGGACGCCATGAATGCGTCCGGGGTGCTGGCGGTGGTCATCGCCACCCTGGAGTACCGGCGCACCGAGTCACCCGACGATGTGGAGGAGCGGCTGGTGCGCAGCAGCTTCTGGGAGGTCGCCGAACTGATCCTCACCGGCCTGGCGTTCGGCCTGATCGGCGAAGGGTTCCAGAACGTCCTGCACGACTACGGCCAGGCCGTCTGGCCAATGGTCTGGCAGGGGACGCTCATTGCCGTGACGTTGCTGGTGACCCGGGCGGGCTACCTGTTCGCGTTGATGACCTGGAACAAGCGCAAACGCGCGCTGGCAGCGCCCAAGAGTGCCCGAGAGGTGCTGGTCATGACGTGGGGGGGCATGCGCGGGCTGCTCACCCTGGCGCTGGTGGTCTCACTGCCTGCCACGATCGGCCCCCACGATGACTACTTCCCCTGGCGGGCCAAGATCATCGTTGCGTCCTGCATGGTGCTGGTGGTGACGCTGCTCTTCGCCGGGCTGACGCTGCCGTTCGTGATGCGCCGCGTCGGCCTCGACAGCGAGGGTGACCAGGAGCACCGCCAGGAACTGGAGCTGGTCAAGCTGGCCGGCCACCGCGCGTACCTGGCCGTGACGCAGATGCCGGATCTGCCCGAGGCGGTGATCGAACGGATCGACTCCCTCGTGGAGCAGATGGAGTCCGGGTTGCTCGACCGCAGCATCCAGCAGACCCTAGATGAGGATCTGGCGGCAAGACACGCCCACCGGGCACTGTTGCATGACGTGCACATCGTGGCCTTGGGTGCGGCCCGCGAGGCCATCATCGAGGCGCGGAACTCCTCCCCGATCGATCCGTTCATCGTCGACCGGGTGCTGTCGCGGGTGGACCGGCAAAGTTCGCTGTACCGGCGTCACTGAGTTCTGGACGCGCGGCCGGTGCTGCGGAACAAGGGGACTCAGCCGGTGACCTTCTGTATCTTCGCCGCGGACGAGAGGATCTCGCAGCCCTTCGGGGTGACCAGAACCAGGTCTTCGATCCGAACCCCTCCCCAGCCCTCCAGATAGATGCCCGGCTCGATGCTGGTCACCATCCCGGCCTGCAGCGGGACGCTCTGCCCACCTGGGGTCGTCCACCGGACGAAGGGCACCTCGTGCACCTCCATGCCGATGCCATGACCAAGGCCATGCCCGAACTGGTCGCCGAATCCGGCGGCGGTGATGTGGTCGCGGGCCAGTGCATCCAGCTCGTGCGCCTGCACCCCGGGACGCACCCCGGCCAGGGCTCGCTGCTGGGCGTCAGCCACGATGTCGTAGATCGTCCAGAACCGGTCGTCCGGTTCACCAAGGAAGATCGTGCGCGTCAGATCCCCGTTGTAGCCGCCGATGTGGGCACCCATGTCGATGATGATCGGCCTGCCCTGGCCCAGCAGGTCGTCGCCGGGGCGGTGGTGGGCCAGCGCTGCATTGGGCCCAGCCGCGACGATGATCGGGAACGATGGGCGTTCCGCGCCGCCTTCACGCAGTGCCTGCTCCAACATCCAGGCAGCTTGCCGCTCGGTGTGGCTGGGACGCAGCTGGGGCAGGACTGCGTCCATCACCTGATCGGTCAGGTCGATCGCCCGGCGCATCGCGTCCAGTTCGGCGGCGTCCTTCAGCATCCGCAGCCCTTCGACCACCCCTGCGGTGGGATGCAGTTCGAGGCGTCCGGCCAGCCCCTGCGCCAATGCTGCGTGGCCGGCGTAGGTGAGGTGGTCAGCCTCGAACCCGCACTGGTCGAATCCCAGCCGCCCGGCGAGCTCCACCAGCCAGTCCGCAATCTCCTTGCCCGGTTCCACCAGCTGACAGACCGCGAATCCCGGCGATTCGTCGCCTGCCTGCAGAACGTAGCGACTGTCGGTCAGGACGAAGGACTCCGCTGGTGTGACCAGCACCGCCCCGTGGCTGCCGGTGAACCCGCTCAGATAGGCGATGTTGATCGGTGAGGTGATCAACATGGCCGGCAGACCCTGTTCCTCCAGCACGGCCAAAAGCCGGCTTGTTCGTTGGGACATCAGGCGGCCAGTCCGCGGTCGCGCGGCTGATCGGCAGCCACCCTGCCCAGCTTGCTCGCGCCCACACCACTGGCCTCGACCCCGGCCGACGCCCCGGGAACTGAGGCACCGGTCACGGGCTGGTCGCTTCCGACTGCCGGGCGCCGTTCAGCGTGCTGGACCACCGGCCCCAGCAGTTCGGCGACCGGGGGCGGCGGGGCGGCGTCCCCGTTGAGGTGCGCCATCAGGTTGCGCAGGGCAATCGACAGTCCTGTCCGGTCGGCGCTGCGACCACCGATGGCCGCCAGCGCCACAGCCGCGATCACCCCGATCGCCAACACGACTACGAACAGCAGGGTCGTCCAATAGATCGCCACGGTGAACCTCCGGAGTTGGGAAGTGGAAGGTCACCAAGCAGTCTCAACCAATATCGAACCGCAGGCGGGGTGCCACGCCGATTGCGTGGTGATCCGTTCTGCCCAGCCCGCCCCTGTGGCCAGCACCATCAGTGGCTCGTCACGCGCTCCTTCAGGCGTTGCGAGATGACGGTCGAGACGCCATCGTCGCGCATCGTCACCCCGTAGAGGGCGTCGGCCACCTCCATGGTCCGCTTCTGGTGGGTGATGATCAGCAACTGCGAGTTCACCCGAAGTTCTTCGTAGATGGTCAGCAGCCTGCCCAAGTTGACGTCATCAAGGGCGGCCTCGACCTCGTCCAGGATGTAGAACGGGCTGGGGCGGGCGATGAACAAGCTGATCAAGAACGCCACCGCCACCAACGACCGCTCGCCGCCCGAAAGCAACGACAGCCGCTTCACTTTCTTTCCCGCTGGGCGCGCCTCCACGTCGACACCGGTGGCGAGCATGTCGTCCGGGTCGGTGAGCACCAGTCGGCCCTCACCTCCGGGGAACAACCTGGCGAAGACATCGGAGAAAGTGACCTGGATGTCCACGAAAGCCGACGCGAAGACCTCCTGGACCCGGTTGTCCACCTCGTCGATGATGTCCAGCAGGTCCTTGCGGGTCTGCTTAAGGTCGTCCAGTTGCCTGGCGAGGAAGGCGTGCCGCTCGCTCATCGCCTCGAACTCCTCCAGCGCGAGCGGGTTGACTCGGCCGAGCGTCTCCAGGTTGCGTTGCGCGGTGCGCAGTCGGGCAGCCTGCTGCTCGCGCACATAGGGGACGGGCGCCGGCATCGCGTCGTCGTCCGCGCTTTGGTTGCTGCCCACCGCTGTCAGCGCCGGCACGAGCTGGTCGGGGCCGTACTCGTCGACCAGGACATCCACCTCGAGCGCGAGCTCGGTCATCGCTCGCTGGTTGAGCTGCTCCAGCCTCATGGTGAGCTCGACGCGAGTCATCTGGTCTCGGTGTTCGCCCTCTACGATGGCGTCCAGCTGCCTAGCCTTCTCGCGGGCGACGGCGCGGAGATGGCCCAAAGACGCTTCAGCCCGCCGACGCCCTTCCTCAACCGCGTTGCGCTCCTCGGCCGCCGCAGACTGGGCCAGCCTGACCCGTTCGGCCAGCCAGACTGCGGCCCGGTGTACCGCCGCCGCGGCCCGCGCCTCACGGCGCAGTTGTCGGACGCGGGCTTCGGCCTTGGCGCGGGCCTGCCGCTCGTGTTGGGCGGCACGAGTGAGCGAATCGGCGCGTCCAGCCAAGGAGCGCGCCCGCTCCTCGAGCGTGCGGAGCCCAAGCCGGGCGTCCATCTCGGCGTTGCGCGCGAGTCTCGCCGGAACCGACAGCCGGTCTCGTTCACCGGGATCGGGTTCGACCAGCTCGGTGTCCTGGCTGGCGGCTTCGAGCCGCGCCGTGAGTTCCACCAGCGCGGCCCGGTCGGATGCCCGCTTGCCGCTGCTCTGCGCCATCGCCTGTTCCAGGCGCGCTGCTTCGGCGCGGGCACCGCGTCCGCTCTGCGCTAAGGTGCCCAGCTGTTCGGCCAACGCCGACATCTGGGCGTCGGAGTCATGTAGCCGTTCCAGCGCGATGGCGGTGACCTGCGCTGCCTCCCGCAGCCGCTGGCCAGCCGTCGCGATCGCGAATCGGACGCGACCCACGTCATGCCCGGCGGCGGCGAGGGCTTCCGCGGCTTCGTCCATGGCCGCCTGCACCTCGATCACCGAAGGCTGTGCGTCCGAGCCGCCGGCCACAAACCAGCTCGACAGCAAGTCACCACCTGCGGTCACCGCCGTCACCTCGGGCAGTGCCGTCACCAGGGATTGGGCGGCAGTGATGTCGTCAACCACCGCAACGCACCGCAGCAGCCTGCGCAGGCCCGGCCGCAGCGCCGAATCAGCTTTGACGACGTCGATCGCCCAACGCTCACCCGACGGGAGAGCAGGCCAAGGGTCACCGTCATCTGGAGCGTCGCCGAGGAGCATGCCGGCGCGTCCGAGGTCTCCCGACTTGAGCCGCTCGAAGACGCCCAATGCGACCGACAGATCACAGACCGCCAGCGCCTCGGTAGCCGCCCCCAGCGCGGCCGAGACCGCTGTCTGCCACTCCGGTTCGATCGAGACCATGCTCGCAAGCGAACCGAGCAGGCCGGGCAACTCCCCATCGTTCAGCAGGGCACCGGACGCGTCCCGGCGCTGCAGGCCAACCTGCAAGGCCTCAATGCGGGCCCGCAGGGTGGCGCTGCGCTGCTCGGCAGCACGTTCGGCGGCCCGCAACAGCTCCAGTTCGGACTCGGCCGCCGCCTGGGCTTCGGCCGCCCGCTCGTATCCGGCGTCCAAGTCCGATTCGCCGTCGGTGACGCCGGTCAATCGGGTCTCGAGTTGGGTGAATTGACGTTCGGCGTCCTCGGCCCGGGCGACGGCCTCGGTCAGGCGCGCACGGAGCCTGGCCTCCTCCTCACTGCCTGCCTCGAGACGTGACCGCAACGAATCGACCTGCCCGGTCAACCTGGCGAGACCCTCGCGCCGGTCGGCGACCGCCCGCAGTTGGGACGCGTAGCTGCGCGCCGCACTCGCCTCGGCGCTCTCGGCCTCGTCGCGACGTCTGCTGGCTTCGGTCAGGGCCGCCTCGGCGAGACGCACCTGATCGACGAGTCGGACCTCCTCGGCACGCACCTTGTCGGCCTCACGGTCAAGGGCGTCGGGGTCGCGTCCATTCGACGTCGGCGGTTGCTCGTTGCCGTGCCGCATGCGCTCGGCGGCAACCTGCTGGGTGCTCGTGACGCGTTCGGCCAGCGCCGCCAACGCGTACCAGTCCTCCTGGGCAGCCGCCAGAAGTGGCCGAAGGTCATCAACGGCCTGCTCGGCGGCGGCCTCCGCCTCCCGCGCAGTGGCCAGTTCGGCCTCACCAGCTTGGTGCTGGGCCCGCAGTGTCAACTCCGTGGCCCGGTCGGATTCGAGGGCGAGTCGGGCCTGGGTGATGTCGTCGGCGAGCAGCCGGGCACGGGCGTCCCGCAGTTCGGCCTGCACGGTGGCGGCCTTACGCGCAACCTCGGCCTGTCGGCCTAGGGGCTTGAGCTGTCGCCGGATCTCGCCGGTCAGGTCGTTCAATCGTGCCAGGTTCGCCTGCGTGGACTCCAGCTTGCGAACCGCCTTCTCCTTGCGGCGGCGATGCTTCAGGACGCCGGCGGCCTCCTCGATGAAGCCTCGCCTGGCCTCCGGGGTTGCCTGCAGGATCTGGTCCAATTGGCCTTGGCCGACGATGACGTGCATTTCGCGTCCCATGCCGGTATCGCTGAGCGACTCCTGCACGTCGAGCAGTCGGACAGTCTGACCGTTGATCGCATACTCGGAGCCACCACTTCGGAACAGCGTCCGGCTGATGGTGACCTCGGTGAACTCGAGTGGAAGTGCTCCGTCGGTGTTGTCGATGGTCAGCGTGACCTCGGCGCGGCCCAGTGGTGCCCGCCCGGCGGTGCCGGCGAAGATGACGTCCTCCATCTTTCCGCCGCGTAGCGACTTGGCTCCCTGCTCGCCCATCACCCACGCCAAGGCGTCCACCACGTTCGATTTCCCTGAACCGTTGGGTCCGACGATGGCGGTGATGCCGGGCTCGAAGTTCAGCGTCGTCGCCGAGGCGAACGACTTGAATCCCCTCAGTGCCAGGCTCTTGAGATACACCCTCAGCTGACTCCAGCCCCAGGCCGTGTGAGGCTGGGCTTCCGGGTATCCGAGTCCGGAACCTCACGGAAGGTCCACAACTTGTTCACTATGTAGTTGATCGGCATGGTCAGCAAGATCGTGAACAACTGGGCCCAGTAGGCCCGGGCGCGCAACCCCTCGTGGTCGTTGAACCACGGGTCGGGCAGGTAGATCGGCGAGGAGGGATTCGTGAAGCCGACCTTGAGCACGGCGCCCGCGGCAGCAGCCACCAGGCCGATGATGAAGAAGGGCCAGAACTCCGCCCACCAGCCACGCATTCGATCCCGGCGGAAGGTCCAGACCCGGTTCAGCTGGAAGTTCCACAGGTTCGCCACCAGGAATCCGACGATCCAAACCAACAGGGTCCAGCGGAACGCCCACGGTCCAGGTAGCTGGAACAGGACCCGGTTGTCGTTGCCGACCCCGCCGTTCAGCTGGGTCATGATGTAGGCAACCACCAGGTTGACCACCACGCCCGAGCCGCCGACCATGCCGAACCTGACGAACTCCGCGAATGTTCGGCGCCAATCCCGGCGTTCCCGCCCGGGTTCACTACTCATGGCGAACAAACCTATCCCCGGTACCTGTGCCGCCGCACGCCAACCCGCCAGGTGTCACTGCACGTCAGCCCTTCGGCGTGGCCTGCGCTGGCAGCCGGGGCAACGATAGGACGAGCGATTCATGAACGGCTCCCGCACGATCGGGGTGCCGCAGCGATCGCAAGGCTGGTCCTGGCGGCCATACGCAGCCAGGTTTCGGCTGAAGTAGCCGGAAGAACCGTTGATGTCCACGTAGAGGGCGTCGAAGCTGGTGCCCCCTTGGGTTAGTGATTCTGTCATCACCGCGCGGGCTGTGGACAGCAGTTCCACCGCCCTGCGCTGACTCAGCGAAGCGTTCGGTTGCTCGTAGTGCAACCGACACCGCCAAAGCGTCTCATCGGCGTAGATGTTGCCGATTCCGCTGACCAACGTCTGATCGAGCAGGGAGCGCTTGACGGTGGACCGCTTGGCGCGTAGCCGCCGGGCCACTGCCTCGGGGTCGAAGTCCGGATCGAAAGGGTCCAAGGCAATGTGGCCGATCTGAGGGGGCAGTTCCGCCCCGTCGGCTGACAACTGCAGGCCGCCGAACATCCGCTGGTCCACGAAGCGCAGCTGCCGACCGTCGTCGTCGAAGTCGAACTGCACTCTGGTGTTGGGCAGCAACGGGGCGTCCGGCAGGTCGACTCGGAATTGGCCACTCATGCCCAAGTGCACGAGCAGAGCGTCGCCATCATCGAACGGTATCCACAGGTACTTGCCGCGTCGGCGTGGTTCGACCATGGTGCGTCCGGCCAGTTCGGCCGCGAATCCCTGGGCCCCGGCCGGGTGATAACGCACCGGCCGCGGATGCAGCACGCGCACCTGGGCCAACGTCCGACCGGTGACGACTGGGGTCAGCCCGGCACGGATGACCTCGACTTCGGGAAGTTCAGGCATTCTTTTCGGACGCCTCGGCATCGGCCGCGGCCCGTCGCTCGGCGTTCAATGCCTTGAAGGCTGCGGCTGCCGCCTGCTGCTCGGCCTGCTTCTTGTTCTGTCCGTGCCCGGGCCCGAACCTGCGGTCGCCCAGCACCGCCCAGGCGTCGAAGCGTTTGTCGTGGTCTGGTCCGGACTCGGTGATCATGTAGACGGTGGGGGCCAGCCCAAGCGCAGCTGCGACCTCTTGCAGAGAGGTCTTCCAGTCGAGGCCGGCACCCAAGGTCGCCGCATGGTCGATCAGCGGATCGAAAAGGTGGTGGACGAGCCGCTCGGCGCCGGAGGGCCCTGCATCCAGGTAGACGGCGCCGATCAGAGCCTCCATGGTGTCGGCCAAGATGGACGTCTTGTCGCTGCCACCAGTGCTGAGCTCGCCACGTCCCAGCTTGATCATCTTGCCGACCGAAAGCCCTCGGGCGACCGCCGCCAGACTCACCGCGCTCACCACTTTGGCGCGCAGCTTGGCCAGTTGCCCCTCGGCCAGATCGGGATGGCTGCGGTACAGGTGTTCGGTGACGATGACACCGAGCACGGAGTCACCCAAGAACTCCAACCGTTCGTTGGTCGGAATCTGGCCGTTCTCGTAGGAGAACGACCGATGGGTCAACGCCAGATCGAGGAGCTCGGCATCCAACTCAATGCCGAGCTCCTCGATCAGCGAAATGAACGGCGGTGATGATGACTGGGTGCCGCCAGTCCGAGCGCCCACGCGCAGGTCAGGACTCGAGAACCTGACGCCGATCGCCGCGCGGCCCGTACTGTCCGCAGGACGGGCACGCGGTGTGCGGCAGGTGCTGCTCGCGGCATGCCGGGTTTGCACAAGTCACGGTCTGCACCGCGGTCGCCTTCCACTGGGAACGACGAGACCGCGTGTTGCTGCGGGACATCCTCCGCTTCGGAACAGCCACGGTGGTTCTCCTTCATAATGGGTGCCCGCGGGTGTTTGCGGGAGCCGCTTTCGGGCCAAGTCTTCGACGTCCGTCGAGACGCACGCCTGCCAACTTTACCAACCGGTGCCGCCGACCGCAAAACACCAGATCAGGCGCCGGAACGCCGACCGATGGGTCAACGTCGGTCGGTCTGGTCGGTCAGTCCCTGGAGCGCCGCCCATCGCGGATCGACCTGCGGCTCGTGCCGATGGCTGGGATCGTCGTTGAGCGCGAATCCGCACTGCGGGCACAGACCCAGGCAATCCTCACGGCACAACGGGACGAAGGGCAGCTCCAAGACGATTGCATCTCGCATCGGCGGTTCGAGGTCGATGTGGTCGTCGACGATGAAGAGCGAGTCCTCCTCTGCCGGACGCCCTGGGTAGTAGTACAGGTCTTGCAGGTCGAAGTCGCGGTGATCGCTGACCTCACCGAGGCAGCGCGCGCACTCCCCCACCAGATCGGCCGAGACCACGCCCGTGGCAAGCACGCCTTCGTTCACCGATTCGAGCCTGAGGTGGATGTCGATCGGGCTGCCTTCCGGGACCCGGATCATCCCGACCCCCAAAGCCGCCGGGGCGGGGATCTCCCTGTTCAGTGACTTCATCTCGCCCGGACGACGCATCAACTCGTGGATGCCGACCACCCATGGCGAGCGTGGGTCGAGGGAATGTTGCACCATCACCCGACCAGCCTATCGGCCCAGGGAAACAGCCAGTCAGCGTCCTACCTTGGCCAGCACCGCCCGGTTGACGGCGTCGGTGACGAACAGGCTGATATCGGCACCGTTGAAGGCGACCTCCCTGAGCAGCGAACTGGAGATCGTGCCGAACTCGCGGCCCGCCGGCAGCAGGACCGTCTCGACGCCCGACAGCTGCCGGTTCAGCTGAGACATCTGCAGTTCGTAGTCGAAGTCGGAGCTGAACCGTACGCCCTTGACTATCACCCTGGCGTTCCGCTCGCGGCAGAAGTCGACCAGCAGCCCCTCGATTGGGGCCACCTGCACATTCGGCAGGTCGGCGACCGCGTCGGCGCACAACCGCATGCGCTCGTCGAAGTCGAACATGTAGTTCTTGGTGGTGTTGCGTCCGACCGCCACGAAGACCTCCGAGAAGACAGCCGCGGCGCGGGCGATGATGTCGAGGTGGCCACGAGTGATCGGGTCGAACGATCCGGGACAGACTGCTCGGACGATGTCGGTCGTGGCGTTGCTCATTGGCCCCCCTCGGGATCGGCTGCCGGGCGTCCGAAATGCAGCTGGGTCTCACCGTAGCGCCGCGTCCAGTTGTCTGCGAGCGCCGAAGGCCAGCGGGGCGACGGATCTCGGCGCGATCGCTCCACCACGACCAGCCCGTCACCTGCCAGCCAACCCTCGGTCACGCGCGCCAATACCGCCTCCACTTCGGCCGTGTCCGTCGAGTAGGGCGGGTCGAGCCAGACGACGTCGAAGGGCTCCGGTGAACCTGCCAGAAATGTGGCCACGTTGACAGGCTGCACTTGAACACGGTCGGTCAGCCGAGCGGCGGCCACATTGTGCCGGATCGATTCGAGGGCCTGTCGATGGTTCTCGACCAGCACTGCCCGACTGGCGCCGCGACTGACCGCCTCCAGCCCGATGGCCCCTGATCCCGCGTAGAGGTCCAGCAGCCGGACGTCGGCCAATTGCTCCTCAGGCGCCGCATCGGCAGCACCTGCCCAAGTGGCCAGCATCGAAAACAGCGCCTCCCGCACCCGGTCGGTGGTGGGACGGGTCCGCTCCCCGGCAGGCGCGCGCAGCTGGGCGCCGCGGGCGCGTCCGGCGATGATCCTGCTCATTGGGGCAGCGTAGCCGGTGCCGATCGAACACACCGGCAGCCGACCGATCACAAGCCGGTGGACGGGGCCTGCACCCAAGTCCTGACATCGCAGCGCCGGTTGCGCTTGAATGGGGGCATGGCAGACATGAACAGCCCCGTGACCATCATCCCGGAGGACTCCTGCTGGGGTTACCTTGCCTCGCAAGAGGTGGGACGCCTCGGCGTGAGCTCGCACGACGTGCCAGAGATCTTCCCCATCAACTACTACGTGGACGGGGAATCGATCATCTTCCGCTCGGCAGAGGGCAGCAAGATGGATCAGCTGGCGCTCAACCGCAACGTCGTCTTCGAAGTCGATGGCTGGACCGACGAGGGCGGCTGGAGCGTCATGGTCAAGGGCGTCGCCGAGCGCATCACCGATGAGCAGGAACTCGCGCGCGCCCGCAAGGCGCCGCTGCTGCCCTGGGTGCCCACGGTCAAGACGATCTTCGTGCGCGTCAACCCGACCATCGGGGTCAGTGGACGGCACTTCGTCTTCGGAGCAGAGCCCGTCCAGGGCTGACCCTCCGCGTAGACCATCACCGGCTGCGCCGCTGTGGTGGCCGGCACCATCGCTGCGCAACTCGACCCGAATACCCGTCTGGGTGTTCCCTTCATCGACTTGCGCAGCGTTTGGGGCATCGCTCGACGTGAGTGCGCAAGGCGTCAGGTCTGGGTCGCGTTCCCCAGACCGCTGCGTGTGACCCGCGTCAGATTCACCTGAGAACAGGAGTCAGCGGTGGACGAGCAGGTTCGGCTGGGTGTGGTCGGGGTCGGCGCGCAGGGCCGCATGTACGCCAAGTTGGTCGCATCCGGGCGGGCCCCATCCTTGACGCTGGCCGCATTGTGCAGCGCCAACCCACAAAGCACCTCACGACAGTCGCACCAGCAGTTGGCGGCCGAGATGGGCGTCCCTTTGTTCACCGACTTCGGCCAACTGCTGCGTTCCGGCGAGGTGGAGGCGGTCGTCATCACCACCCCGCATTACCAGCACCCGCAGATGGGCATTGAGGCGCTCCAGAGCGGCGTCAACGTCCTGCTCGAAAAACCCGCCGGCGTCTACACAAGGCAGGTGCGCGAACTGCTGCGTGTAGCAGACCAGCGTCGCGACCTGACGCTGGCGATGATGTTCAACCAGCGAGCCAACCCGCTCTACGCCGACCTCAAGCAGGCGATCGACGCCGGCACCTACGGGGCGCTGCGGCACACGATCTGGCAGATCACCCACTGGTGGCGACCGGATGCCTATTACACCTCGTCGCCGTGGCGTGCCAGCTGGGGCGGCGAAGGCGGCGGTGTGCTGGTGAACCAGGCACCGCACCAACTCGATCTGTGGCAGTGGTTGTGTGGGATGGTGACGCGGTGCTTCGCCCGGGTGCAGTTCGGCTACCGACGTGACATCCCGGTCGACGACGAGGTGAATGCCCTCGTCGAGTTTGCCGGTGGGGCCAGTGGCACGTTCATGACCTGCACGAACGATCTGGTGGGCACCGACCGCCTGGAACTGCTCTTCGACCGCGCCAAGGTTGTGGTGGACGATTCGGCGACCATCACCACCTGGCATTTCGTGGACGACGAGCGCGCGATCGCCCGTGCCGTGAGCCCCGCCGACGCCGCGCTCGTGCCCTCGGGGGCCTTCGACCGATCCCAGTTCTATTCAGTCGACACCCGTACGTACTCGAGCCCTTGGGGTGAGCAGCACGCCCTTGTACTGGACAACTTCGGCCTGAACATCCTCGAAGGCACACCGTTGATCGCCCCCGGCAGGCAGGGCATCGACAGCGTCCGGCTGGCCAACGCGATGCACCTGTCTGCTTGGACCGGTGCCGACATCGAAATGGCATCTTTCGATGAGGACCGTTACCTCGCAGAGCTCAACGCCCGAATCGCCGCCGAGGGACGCTATCCGCTGCGCAGCTGAGTTCAGCCGGCAGCCAACCAGGGCACGCGTTTCGGCTCGGCGGCCGGACGCGGCGGTCGCCACCGGGCCCAGTCAGCTTCGTTCCAGCCAATCGCCGGCCGCGTCGACCTCGGTGGCTGTCACCATGTCGGCCAGCCAGGCATCGACACGATCTGGGTCGGCCGCCACCAACTCCTCAGCGATCTGGCGTGTCTCGGCGATCAAGTCGGCGTCGGCCAGGACGCTCAGCAACCGCAGGGTGGAGCGTCCACCGGTTTGCGAGGCCCCCAGGACGTCGCCCTCGCGGCGCTGCTGTAGATCGACCTCGGCCAGTTCGAACCCGTCACGGCTGGCGGCAACTGCGGCCAGCCGCCGCCCGGCGGGCGAATCGGCGTCCACGTGGGTCACCAACAGGCAGACGCCCGGGTGGGCGCCACGTCCGATCCGGCCGCGCAACTGGTGCAGTTGGCTGATGCCGAACCGATCAGCGTCCATGATCACCATCATCGAAGCGTTGGGCACGTCGACACCCACCTCGATCACGGTGGTGGCCACCAAGACGTCGAGTTCGCCGGCGTTGAAGGCAGCCATAGTGGCTTCTTTGTCGGCCGTCGCCCGCCTGCTGTGCAGTAAGCCGACCGACACGTCCCGCAACGGACCGCGCGCCAGTTGAGCGTGCAGTTCTTCAACCGCTGCGCTCGGTGGATGCTCGTCGTCGGCGAAGACGTCATCGTCGCTGATGCTGATTCGAGGGCAGACGACGAAGACCTGACGACCTTGCGCGACCTCTTCACCGATCCGCTCCCACGCCCGACCCAACCAGGCCGGGTGGTCTCGGATCGACACCACCGTGGTTTGCACATCTTGCCGGCCGGCCGGGATCTCACGCAGCGTGGAGATCTCGAGGTCGCCGAAGACCGTCATCGCGATCGACCTGGGGATCGGGGTGGCGGTGAGCACCAGCAGGTGCGGGGCAAGTTCGGCCCGCCGTTGCAGCACGGCCCGCTGTTCCACACCGAACCGGTGTTGCTCGTCGATCACGACCATCCCCAGGCCAGCGAAATCCACCTGGTCGGACAGCAGTGCATGGGTGCCGATGACGATGCCGGCCCGGCCGTCAGCGATCCTGGCCAGGGCGTCCCGCTTCTGGGCGGCGGTCAGCGACCCGGTGAACAGCACCACCTCGGTGGCCTCATCGGGGGCACCCAACACCTGCCCGGCCCCCAGGTCACCGAGCAGGCTCCGGACCGTGTCGAGGTGCTGGGACGCCAGCACCTCGGTAGGTGCCAACAGCACCGCCTGCCGTCCGGCGTCCACCTCGGCCAACATCGCCCGCACCGCGACGACCGTCTTGCCCGAACCCACCTCGCCCTGCAGCAGCCGCTGCATCGGGCGAGGCAGCGCCATGTCGGCGAAGATCTCGTCGCTCACCGCGCGCTGACCGGGGGTCAACTCGAAGGGCAGCCGCGAATCGAAGGCCGCGAGCAACCCGTCGGCCCGGGGGTGGACCGGCGTGGCTGTGTAGTGGGACGCGTCGGCGCGCCGGTAGGCCATCGTCACCTGCAGTGCCAAGGCTTCATCGAACTTCAGTCTGGCCACGCCGCGTTCGGCGCCGACCAGACTGTCGGGACGATGGATCTCGGCGTAGGCGTCCAGCAGTTTCGGCAAGCCGAGCCGGTCACGCAGCGCTGCCGGCATCGGGTCGCCAACGTCGTCCAGCGTCTGCAGCACGAAGTTGGCGCACTCCCCCACCCGCCAGGTCGGGATCTTGCTGGTGGCCGGGTAGATGCCGACCAATCCGGAACGGCTCACCATGGCCACCATGGACGACTTCTCTTCGTTGGCCCGGCTCACGATCTGGCCGCGGGAGTCGAGCATCACGAAGTTCGGGTGGGTCATCTGGAGTTGGTTGCGGAAGATGCCGACCTTGCCGACGAAGATGCCCTTAACGCCCTTGCTGAGCTGCGCCTGCCAGGACCTGACCATGAAATCGCGCCCGAAGAAGGTGACGTTGAGGGCGCCGGTGCCGTCGGTCAGGACCACCTCCAGACGCTCGCGCCCGATCTTGTAGGGGGCGCCCCTGCTTCTGGCGGGAGTCTGCACGTGCGTCATCTGCTGCACCCGGGCCACCACCGCGACGTCCTCACCGGGCTCGAGCCCGGCCAGATCGGTGGTCTCGGTGCCGGCCAGGTAACGGCGTGGCAGGTGGCCCAGCAGATCGGCCACCGTATGCAGCTTCAGCGACTCCAGGGCCTTCGCGGTGGGCCCACCCACCACTTCACCCAGCGGCATGGCCAGTCGCCGGAAGATGTCGGTACGCCAAGCGGTGACCACCCTTCCCGCACCGGTCTTGCCACCAGAGCCTCTCTTCTCAGCCACCATGGCAGCCTACCGAGGCCCTCCGACAAACCACCATGCCACCCAGTTTTGAAGGGGTTCGCACACAGCAAGACGTCCGCCACCGACGGTGTCGGTTAGCGGACGTCGACAGCTGGGCGGTTGCGCCGCCCACAGGCCTCAGCGGGTGGCGACCCGGCCGGCCTTGAGGCAGCCGGTGCAAACGTGCAGACGCTTGGGGGCGCCGTCCACGACGGCCCGCACCCGCTGGATGTTCGGGTTCCAGCGCCGATTGGTCTTCTTCTTCGACCAAGGGACGTTGTGCCCGAAGCCGGGGCCCTTACCGCAAACTTCGCAGACGGCAGCCATGGGAGCACTCCTTGATTCGGTCAATCGCAGTCGGTGAGAAGCGTCCCGAAGGACGCAACCTGACGATCTTAGCGAATCAAGAGTCGTTCCCCCAAATCGGTTTCGGCTAGATCGAAATGACGACGGGCACGATCATCGGCCGACTGCGGTACTTCTTCGAGACCCAGCGCCCCACCACACGACGCACCGCCTGCTGCAGCTGGTGGGTGTCGTCCACACCCTCCTCCAGCGCCTCCACCAGCGCGACCCTGACCTCTTCGGTTACCGAGTCGAAGACATTCGGGTCTTCAAGGAAGCCGCGAGCACTTATGTCGGGTCCGGTGACCAAGCTGCCCGCTCGCAGGTCGACCGCCGCGATGACCGAAATGAAGCCCTCTTCGCCGAGAATCCGGCGATCGGTCAGTGACGACTCGGTGACATCGCCGACCGACGAGCCGTCCACGAAGACATAGGATGCGTCCACCCGGCCGACCCGTCTGGCGATGCCGTCGCGGAGGTCGATGACGTCGCCGTCCTCGGCCACGATGGCCCGCTCGGCCGGCACCCCGGTGGCCTTGGCAAGTTCGGCGTTCGCGACCAGATGCCGCGCCTCCCCGTGGATCGGCAACGCATTGGACGGCTGCACGACGTTGTAGGTGTACAGCAATTCGCCGGCCGAGGCGTGCCCCGAGGTGTGCACGAACGCGTTGCCCTTGTGTACCACGTTCACGCCGATCCGGGTCAGTCCGTTGATGACCCGATACACGGCGTTCTCGTTACCGGGGATGAGAGATGAGGCGAGCAGGACGGTATCACCCTTGCCGACCTGCACATTGGGGTGCTCGCGGTTGGCCATCCGCGACAGCGCCGACAACGGCTCGCCCTGCGAACCCGTGGAGATGATGAGCACCTGGTCGTCCCGGTAGTCGTCGATCTGGCCGAGCTCGATCAGAGTGCCGCCGGGCACCTTCAGAAAGCCCAGTTCCTGCGCGGTGGTCATGTTGCGCACCATCGAGCGTCCGACGTAGACGACCTTGCGCTTGTACTGCACCGCAAGGTCTATCACCTGCTGCACGCGGTGCACATGGGACGCGAAGCAGGCAACCACGAGTTTTCGCTTCGAGCGGGCGAAGACACGCTCAAGAGCGGGCTCGACGTCCTTCTCGGGGGCGGTGAAGCCGGGCACCTCAGCATTGGTGGAGTCGGCCATCAGCAAGTCGACCCCCTCCATGGACAGTCGGGCGAAACCGCGCAGGTCAGTGATGCGGCCGTCCAGGGGAAGCTGGTCCATCTTGAAGTCACCGGTGTGCAGCACGGTGCCGGCGGCGGTCTTGATCGCCACGGCGAGCGCATCTGGGATGGAGTGGTTGACCGCGAAGAACTCCAGGCCGAACTCGTCGAGTTGTATGCGGTCACCCTCGGCGACCTCGTGGTACATGGCGGTGTCACGCAACCGGTGTTCGCGCAATTTGCCGTCAACGAACGCCAGCGTGAGCTTGCTGCCGAACAGGGCGATGTCCTGGCGGCGGCGCAGCAGGTAGGGCACCGCGCCGATGTGGTCCTCGTGGCCGTGGGTAAGCACCAACGCGACCACATCGTCGAGGCGATCATCGAGGTAGTCCAGGCCGGGCAGGATCAGGTCGACTCCCGGTTGGTTGTCCTCGGGGAAGAGCACACCGCAGTCGACCAGCAGGATTTTGGTGTTGATCTCGAAGGCGGTCATGTTGCGGCCGACGTCACCGAGCCCGCCAAGCGGGATGATCCGCAGGGTATCGGCCTTGAGTCTGGGTGGGGTTTGGAGAGCACTCATATCGGGATCACTCTACTGGAGTCTCGCCAGGGCCCGTGACGCCGGGCAAGTGACCCGCGGCGCGGTCGTCGGTCGAGGGGCACCCGCGTTTGCGTCCTCCGTCCTGCTCCCCATCCCGTGACGCCGGGCAACGTTTCCGCGACCCAGGCTTGCCAAGGGCCTGCCTACTATTTGGTGATCACCGAGACTGCGAGGAGAGCGCTGTGAACGACCCGACGAGGAAGTTCCGGAAGTTGGTGGCCATCGAAGCGACCAGGTTGTTGCCCGGGTGGGATGCCCAGCTGGGCGAACTTGCCGACGAGGCCATCTTCTTCGACGACATTCCGCAGACCTCGGCGGAGGTCGCCGAGCGAATCGGAGACGCCGACGGTGTGCTGCTCAGCTACACCGGTCAGATCGACGGCGAGGTGCTCCGCGCGTGTCCCAACCTCAGATACGTCGGCATGTGTTGCAGCCTGTACGCGCCCGAAAGCGCCAACGTCGATATCTTGACTGCCCAAGAGCTCGGCATTGTGGTGAGCGGCGCACGCGACTACGGCGACATCGGCGTGAAGGAGTATGTCATCCATGCCTTGGTCGGCCTGCTTCAGGGCAGAGGAGGGCAGATGTGGCGCGAGGAGCCGATGGAACTCACCAATCTCAAGATCGGTGTCGTCGGTATGGGCACCTTGGGCGAACTGATCGCGCGAACCTTGCGGTTCTTCGACGCGAGCCTCTCCTACTACAGCCGGACGCGCAAGCCTGCGGTGGAAGAGGAGCTTTCATGCAACTACCTTCCTCTCCACGAACTGCTGGGCGAAGTCGACATCGTGATCAGCTGCCTGAACAAGAATGTGATCCTCTTCGGCGCCGACGAGTTTGCGGCCTTCGGCCCACGGAAGATCTTCATGAACGTCTCGATCGCGCCGTCCCATGAGATTGCGGCGCTGCAGGACTGGCTCGGCCTGCCGGGCACGTACGCCCTCAGTGACTCCCTTGCCGCGCTGGGTGGCCCGGAGATCGCCGAGCTGCCGAACGTGTCGGCGGGCACGCGCAGTGCTGGCCTCACTTTCCTGGCCAAGCAGCGGCTCGGCGAGATTGTGGTTGAGAACGCCAAGCGCTTCCTGACTGACTGATCGCTGCTTCCTCGACGCACACCGAGCAATCGTCTCGGACGCCCGGGGCTGCCGCACCCGTAGGATGTTCGGGTGACTCAACCCCAGCGACCCGACAGCGTCCGGTTGGCCATGCCGGCCGAAGCCACCGCGATCACCGCCGTGCAGCGATCCCAGTTGGCCTCCGTGCCCGCGCTCGCCGGTGTCCTGGATGATCTCGCCGCCGACGCGATGGCGACAGCCTGGGAGGCTGCGATCACACGTCCGCCGCTGGCCAGCTTCCGAGTGCTGGTCGCCCTCGACGGCGCCGGCGACGTGGTGGGTTTCGCGGCCGTGGGCCCCAGGGACGACCAGGACGCCGAGTACAGCGACGCGCTGGTCGCCGAGTTCTGCGTCCGACCCGACCTCAGGGGCCGCGGCCACGAGGACCGCTTGATGCACGCGGTCGCCGACACCCTGCGCGCAGACGGATTCATCCGTGCCACCTGGTGGGTGGTGACCGACGACGACGCCACCCGGACGATGCTGGTCGAGTCGGGTTGGGAGCCGGATGGCGCCCACCAGGAGGTGGGTTCCGAGGACGGACAGCTACGCGTCAAGCAGGTTCGCCTGCACGCCTCACTGGTCTGAGACAAGTAGTGGCCTTCAGGCCAGTTCGTTGAGCCCCACATCCGTGCCGTACAGCAGTGCTGCGATGCCCGTCGAGTCGATTTCCAGCCCCTGATAGGAAAGACCGTTTAGCTGTGGCAACTGCATGGTCGGGGCCAGCAGGTCGACCACAGGCTGCACCAACTGCCGCGGCAGTTCCACGCCCGCCGCAGTCGCGGTCGCGTCGCTGAGCACCAGCCGGCCATCGGGCTCGACGCTGAGCACCGCTTGGAGTTCGGCCACTGCCACGACGCCGAAGACCTCAACCGAAGTGCGGGCGGAGATCCGGTCTCCCTCGACGTGTCCTACCGGGAATCCGAGCAGGGTGGTCAGGTGGCCCCACGACATCAGGACACGGGCGTCGAGACGTTCGACCCGGGCATGCTCCAAGTCGTTGATCGGGGATAGCCCCACCACAGTCAGCTCGGCACGGTCGATCGTCGCCCAACGATCCTCGACTGGCAAGGTCACGTCCAAGACCGTGATGCGTGCATCCTCGATGCGATTGGTGAGTTGGGATGCCAAGAAGGGCCAGCCACCCAGTTCGGTCGTCACCTGACCACCGAATTCGGTGGCCACGGTCTGACTGATACTCCGCTCGACCCGGTTGCGGATGAACTGGTCGACGAAGACCATCCCGGCGACCAATGCCGCCACCACGACGATGACGATAAGCCCGCGTCTGGAGGAGCGCATGATCAGATTCCCAACAACTCGTCAATGCCGACCGTCAGTCCGGGACGCCGGACAACCGCTCGGATCGCGGCGAGGATGCCCGGCATGTAGCTGGTGCGTTGGAACGAGTCGTCCCGGATCGTCAGCATCTCGCCGGGGTTGCCGAGCACAACCTCCTGGTGGGCGAAGAGCCCCTGCAAGCGCACCGAATGCACGTGAACCCCGTCGATGACCGAGCCGCGCGCGCGATCGGTCTCGTGCAGCGTGGCGTCCGGCATCGGGGGGCAGTCGGCTTCGGATCGGGCAGCGGCGATCGCCCGGGCGGTGGCGACCGCGGTCCCCGAAGGGGCATCCACCTTGCGCGGGTGGTGCAGTTCGATGACCTCGGCGGATTCGAAGAAGGGCGCCGCCTTGGCAGCGAAGTGCATCATCAGCACCGCAGCAATGGAGAAATTCGGGGCAATCAGGAGGTTGACACCCGGCTTGGCATCCAGCCAGGACCGCACTTCGTCGAACTTGGCCGGCGTGAAACCGGTCGTGCCGACCACCGCATGGATGCCGTGCTCAACGCACCAGGAGATGTTGTCCATCACGGCGTCGGGGTGGGTGAAGTCGACCACGACATCAGCCTTCTGAACCGGGGCACGGTCGTCGGTCACATCCACCGCGGCCACCAGTTCCATGTCCTTCGCCTGCTGCACCGCCTGACAGATCTCCTGGCCCATGCGTCCATTCGAACCGAAGACCGCCACCTTGATCATCGTCACACCTCTCCGTTGAGCCCTGTCGATCCAACAGTAGTCGGCGTCCGCGGGTCCCTTCCTTCAGGATCGCGACCGTTTTGCCCGCGACTCGCCGGGCTAATCGGTCGCGTTGTCGTGGCATGCAACAAAAAGCGACCCGCCGGCGTTCGCCGACGGGCCGCTGTGGGAGCGATCCGGGGGATCAGGCCTCGGACTTCTCCTCGTCCTTCTCCTCCAGCACCGGGATCAAGGAGAGCTTGCCGCGGTCGTCGATGTCACTGATCTCAACCTGCAGCTTCTGGCCGACACTGACCACATCCTCGACGTTCTCGACACGCTGACCGTTGTTCAGCTGGCGCATCTTCGAGATGTGCAACAGGCCGTCCTTGCCGGGCAGCAGCGAAACGAATGCCCCGAACGTGGTCAGCTTGACCACGGTGCCGAGGTAGCGCTCGCCCCTCTCGGGCATCGTCGGATTGGCTATCGCGTTGATCATCTGACGGGCCGCCTCGGCCGCCTCACCACTGGTGGCACCGACGAAGATGGTGCCGTCCTCCTCAATGGAGATGTTGGCACCAGTGTCGTCCTGGATCTGATTGATGACCTTGCCCTTGGGACCGATCACCTCGCCGATCTTGTCTACCGGGATGTGCAAGGTGATGATCCGAGGAGCGTACTGGTTCATCGCGTCAGGGGTGTCGATGGCCTCGTTCATGACCGCCAAGATGGCGTGGCGGGCATCCCGCGCCTGCAGCAGCGCACCAGCCAGCACATCCGAAGGGATGCCGTCCAACTTGGTGTCGAGTTGCAGGGCCGTGATGAAGTCGGCAGTGCCTGCAACCTTGAAGTCCATGTCGCCCAGCGCGTCCTCAGCACCCAGGATGTCGGTCAGTGCGAGGTAGCGGGTCTGGCCGTCCTCGTCGGTCTCGCTCATCAGGCCCATCGCGATGCCCGCGACCGGCGCGCGCAGCGGCACACCGGCGTTGAGCAGCGCCAAGCTGGACGCGCAGACCGAACCCATCGAGGTGGACCCGTTGGAGCCGATCGCCTCGGACACCTGGCGGATGGCGTAGGGGAACTCCTCGCGTCCCGGCAGGATCGGCGTGATGGCCCGCTCCGCCAGTGCACCGTGGCCGACCTCGCGACGCTTCGGTGAACCGACGCGGCCGGTCTCACCGGTGGAGTACGGCGGCATGTCGTACTGGTGCATGTAACGCTTGGCGGTGACCGAACTCAGGGTGTCGAGCTTCTGCTCCATGTCGAGCATGTTCAAGGTGGTGACGCCCAGCACCTGGGTCTCGCCACGCTGGAACAGCGACGAGCCGTGCACCCGCGGGATGATGCCGACCTGGGACGACAGCGGCCGGATGTCCTTCGGTCCGCGGCCATCGATACGAACACCATCGCGCAACACGCGGCCGCGCACGATCTTCTTCTGGAGCGCCTTGAACGCCCCGGAAATCTCGCCTTCGCGTCCCTCGAAGGCCTCGGACCCGGCCAGTTGGTCGAAGACCTTGGCCCGCAGCGCCTTCTCAGCCGACACCCGCTCGCCCTTGTCCGCGACCTGCATGATGCGGTCAAGCTCGGCGGAGGCAAGCGCCGACACCTGGGAGTAGACGTCGTCCGCGTAATCCTTGAAGACCGGGACGGGGTAGGCCGCCTTGCCGATCTGCTGCGCCAGTTCTGCCTGAGCGTCACAGAGCACCTTGATGAACGGCTTGGCGGCCTCCAGGCCACCGGCCACGACATCCTCGGTCGGCGCGGTCTTGCCGGCCCTGACCTGCTCCCAGGTCGAATCGGTACCGCCGGCCTCGACCATCATGATCGCGACGTCACCGTTCGCCAGCACCCGGCCGGCAACCACCATCGAGAAGACGGAGGCCGCCTCCTGTTCGACGGTCGGGAAACCGACCCACTGGTCGCCCAGCAAGGCCACCCGGACCCCACCGATGGGGCCGTGGAACGGCAGCCCGGCGATCTGGGTCGACATGGACGCGGCGTTGATCGCAACCACGTCGTACTCGACCTTCGGGTTCAGCGCCAGTACGGTCACCACGACCTGTACCTCGTTGCGCAGGCCCTTCACGAAGGCCGGGCGCAGCGGGCGGTCGATCAGCCGACAAGCCAGGATGGCGTTCTCACTGGGGCGTCCCTCCCGGCGGAAGAATGAGCCCGGAATCCGCCCGACCGCGTACATCTTCTCCTCGACATCGACGGTCAGTGGGAAGAAGTCGATGGCCTCGCGTGGGGTCTTCTGTGCGGTGGTGGCTGACAGCAGCATGGTGTCGCCGTCCAGGTAGACAGCAGCAGAGCCATCGGCCTGCTGTGCCAGCACTCCGGCTTCGAAGCGGACGACATGCTTGCCGTAAGTGCCGTTGTCGATGATTGCCTCGGTGAACTTGAGGTTTTCACCCTCCATTTAATTGTCCTCTCTGCATGCGGACGCGTGTCCGCGGCTCCTGGGACAGAACCATTCCGTCCCGAGCCTGACGCTGGAGGTCCCTTTGGGTTCAGGCTTGGGTTGCCGGTCTTCGATCGAGATCATCGGGACGCCGGGGTTATCGCCCGACCGGCCCGCTGACCACTACCGAGGACCAACAAACCATGATTCTCCGCGCGCCAGGCACGCCCCGATTGGGCGTGTGGTTGTGAAGTTGTTACTCGCTCCCATAATGCCGGGGCGGACAACCGAATGCCTAACCCGCGGCAACCCCGATGCGAATCGGGATGGATGTGGAAAGGGGAGCAGCCCAGACGGCTACTCCCCCACCGTTGCGTCTTTGGTCACCGACGCAGACCGAGGCGCTCGATCAGCTTGCGGTAATGCGCGATGTCTTCCTTGGCCACGTAGTTCAGCAGCCGACGGCGCTGACCGACCAGCAGCATCAAGCCGCGGCGGCTGTGGTGGTCGCCCTTGTGCATCTTCAGATGCTCGGTGAGGTGCGAGATGCGCTTGGTCAGCAACGCGATCTGGACGTCCGGTGAGCCGGTGTCGCCGGGATGCGTGGCGTGCTGTTCGATGATCTTCTTCTTGGTGTCAGCGTCCATGACGGTCCGACCTCTCAGACTTGTTGCGCGGCGCCCCCGATGCGGGATTGCGGTGGGAGCACTTACCAGGCCGCGGCCGATCCAACGGCAGCCCGG
>RRZU010519536.1_pt1 | contig 32035 bp, 39 predicted proteins | sample 2165561 | NCBI WGS metagenome assembly RRZU01 (sample SAMN10456909, study PRJNA506462) | wastewater metagenome | isolation source: wastewater sludge | place: USA: Moscow, Idaho | reverse complement strand
TGAAGCTATCAAATGAATTAATATGAAAGCGGAATTCTTTTCTAGATTTTGTCGAAGCGGCATAGGTTCTTACAATCACTTTATTGCCGAATCTATCAAAGCTTGTTTCAGCAAATCTTAATACAAATTTTAAAATAGCTTCTTTTTCTACTTGATTAAAACCAGATACAACAAAGTGGTGTGAGAACTTTTCAATTTTCACGGCACATTACTCTCATAAATACTCACACGATACGGCATTATGTAAAATATAAAGTGGTTATATGGGCATAATAAGGGAACCCGAAGGTTCCCCAATTACTAAATCTTACCTACATCTCCCGCTAGCAATAGTTTATCTAACGGATGTGGTGGACGATTCTTATAGATGAAAGACTTCTCACTTCTAAATGCTTTAGACTGAGTTTGATAAGCCATGTACGGTGCCATCGAGCGATTAAACATGATATCACTATACTTAGCCAATTGACCTTGCATCTTATCGATTGGTGGTCGATAATCAGTTTCGTTCGTAATCATACACGATAACATAATGATTTCTAAGTTGGCAATATTAATTGATAGCTTATCAGAAATCAAATCGTGGAATGCAGAAATACCTTCCTCGATAGTATCGTATTTGATCATAGGTTTGACATTACCCACATCACCACGAATAAACTTCTCAATAGAGTTCATGAATTCTGGAGTAGAGAATTGTTTCATTGGCATTAATAAGAATGGTTTATCCTCATTCCAATTAGACATATCTACTTCACATGTTCCATCTTCAAAGTTTTCCCAACCTGCCGCAATGATATATTCTAAAGCTTCAGTTGTAAATGACGATACGCGTGATTGTGAAGGTGTTGTTAAATTAACATCCATCATATCGATTGGGTTATCACTTTGATCGAATATGATAAACTTAATTGCTGTTAACGAACTATAACGTGTTGGGGTAATACCCTTAAACGAAATTGTGTTACGTAAACTAGCAATACCTTCAGATTCTTTTTCATAAAAACGAATCTTATATTTGTACTCACTTAATCGTGGATTAACAAAGAATGAGTTCATCATACCTTGTGGGATATGTAAGAACTTCTTCTCTACTTCTGTGAATACAAAGTTATCGGCAGTACCATTTGCAGTAAAGTGTTTAGCTGATAATAGCAACTGACCAACTGGGGATTGTAGGTTAATTGCACATTGGTGACCAATGTTTGTGCCAGAAGGAATTGAATATCCTAATGTACCAAAGCATTTAACACATACGCCATATCGATCATTTACGTTACAGCTAAATACTCGTCGTAACTTAATTGATTTACCAATCAGTGACGTATCCCATGGCATGATCTCGCGTTCATAACCATGTACTTCATCTAAATAATATTTACCACGATAATCATTCAGATGTTTTTCAGTTGGTATAATTGTTTCAAAGTATCGCTTAGTACCACAATCTATAGTTCTATGCAACGTACTAATACTTGCTGCTAATAACTGTAATTTACGGTTAAGATATTCAGAATCCTGCATCGGCTTTTTGGCGTATGATAACGCTTTAGCTGATGTACGTGAATCCATCATTTGATCTTCTAAGCGATCAATACCAAATAGATAACCATTAACAATAGGTTTCTTAAATAACCATGAATCGATATCCGTTGGTGTTCCACGCATACCGATAGATTGTATAATAGAATCAACCTTTGTATTGCCTGACCTTACAACTCGCACGATTGGGTTGTATGGTTGAAAGTCTGGTTTCTTGACGGTTTTACCTAGTGATGCAGAACATGTTTCAATCTTACTTGGAGTTGGGAAAGGATCATTACGAACCTTATCCACATGCTCCGCAATACGTGGATCACGATAAATCGCAATATAATCAAGTAACGAACTCGACGACACATATGCTTCTAATTTGAAGGTTAACGTATTATACAATAAGTTTGTTAATTGATATCCACGTAACGATACATAGTCCATATCAAGCACCATTCCATTAGACATATAAATGTCAAAGGTATCCCAGATAATGTTACCAAGGATCTGTAGATGCGTTGTAGGACCATAGTCAGTACCAATGAAAGCGTGACCTGGTAAAATCTGACTCTCTGGAAAATCTTTATGAAATTCCCAAAGAATACGATTGTATTGAATATGTGAATGATACATAAACAAAGTCTGTCCATCATCGAACTGAACTTCATATACACCCTTGGCTAATTGCCAAATGTCATCGAGGGATATAGTAAGTATCTCTCGTGCGCTCAATAATGTTGTCTTCATCTGATAATTGCTCCGCTGTAAATTCGCATCCTGAACATTGAATGATATGTGTAACGTAGTTTACGATACGTCCACCGTCACGTGGTATAACTGTACGATCTACGATACGATCGATATTTGTTGGCTGTGGTGCACGTAATAATGTATTAATACTAAAACGATGCGTGCCAATATTGTTAGATTGATCTGCAAGTTCAGCAACAAACTCTGGACCAATAAAGCATGCCATTAATCGATCTTCTGTCTCACCCATAAATCGACCTGCACTTTGTCGACCTGGGGTAGCATACTTATCTATGTTCGAGATTTTAGCAGGAACACCCATGCATTGTAATTTAGCTGAACTAACAGCTGATTGAACATTACCAATTTTCTCCAATAACAGAATATAAATAGAGCCAATCATTACAGGGTTAATTGTTCTAACCAGGTTACCTGATCGACCACGATAGGTTACGGGGGTTGGAATTACTGGATAAAGCTGTTGTAACATTTCAACTGCTTCAATGTATCGCGTTTTTGAATCCGTAGGCATATGTATGAAAATACCGTGTTTACAAATATCTTCAATATGTCTAGTTGGGTCCGCATCATACAGTTTAACAACCTTATTAAAATGTCGTTCACTGATAATATCGTAGTATGGTTTTAACCAATCCCAAATCATTCGTGGACTTTCACCATTTGCTACTTTGGCTTGAACGGCTTTTTGCATCATTGTAAATGAAGCACCAAAGTATTGCCGATATAGTCGTCCCAGATTCATACGCCGAATAGTTCCATCCGGATCCTGAATAATCATTGCACGATTACCATAATCGTCAATTGGCATATCTTCTTCATCCCAGATATCCACGATAACTACTTTATCACCATGTAAACCTGTGAGTTTATAACCAATAGTTGGAGTTAGTTCATACTCATAAGTAATCTTAACTGACCATTGATCTAAAGATTGATCGACGTTCTGATATTGTACTTTACCAGAATCTTGCATTTGTCGAGTATATGCTATTGCACGAACAATTAGGTTTTCTAGATCAGGTGAGAGATTCGGTGGAACGCCACTATTTTCACGCTTAGCATTATTATATACCGCAATAATTTCCTTATAATAGTTCAAGGTTTTATTGTGATATTTTTCTGCTTGTTTGTTCATTTCTGATAAGGTTACAGGATGATCTACCTTACCATGATATATTTCTACATCTACAACAGTTGCACCAGCATAACCATGTACACCTTCGTCAAAGTGCCCGAAGTTACATAATGCCTTTGGTGACATTTCACGAGCTGCCATGATTGGGTTAAATTCACGACGAGCGAAGACTAAACTATCTAAACGAATCTTTTCACCAATATCTGGGAAAGGTTTATAATTACCCTCATCCCCATAAAGGTTTAATGGAATATGCTTAGATCCCCAGCTAAAGGTACGTGTACCATAAGCTTTGATTTTCATCTTCTCTAACCATTGTTTACATACAACTGCACCATCCTCAATAACTGATGGAATAGTCATAGTAGCCATGGGTGTTTCTATACCAAAAGAATAGTTACCTGATAGTGGATCATAGTTTGGTGTATGGGCTAATATTGTACCAGCATCGATATTATCGCCATTTTTAATACTCTTTGCTATGTTTGTATGTTTAAATCTAAATCCAAAGTGTTGATGTAAACAGTGATGATATGGGATTTGTAATACGCTTAACATACTCTTTGGCGCTGAAGCTGGTGCGTAAATACAAGTCATTAATGGATTGATGTAGTTGCCACGGTTCTGCATATCTGGCGGATTTTTAGATATGACTTTAACGATAGATCCACGTTCTGGCATTCTTACGCCATGTGTGTATTTACCGTATTCGCGTTCAACTCCGGTAAAGTCACGTATTGGAGTAGGGTTAGAAATCACTACCGCTTGTGGTAAATGGCTACCGACCATCGTTTGTCGTGGTTGTGAATCGTGATCCAGATAAGCATTGACTCCCTCTAAACCTGTGGTCTCTGGCATTAACGTACCACTGGATGGTTCTTTGAATTCCATAAATACTCCTTTCTATTGTATCCTATAGATATTATGTATTTAAAATTAGGTAGATACAGATGGCGCAAAATATAGCAAACAACGCTGTGTCCTATGAGAATGCTCTGTATTATGATCCCAAGTTTCACACTATGCTTCGTGATCATTTAATCAATATTAGACAATCTGTTGGCACGCAACCAATGGTCTTTGATGCTAATGTAGCACATCACGCTAAAGGTGATTTATACATGGCTTTTAGACAATCGGGATTATCCCCAAAATACTGGTGGATAACAATGATTATTAATAACATCACTAGTCCTGAACAATACGATGGTGAACGAACCAATTTTGTATTACCGGACATAGATTATATTGATGATCTCTATCGAATGTTTAATACTGTCGATGGTAATATTTAGGGCAAAAATAAAAGGGAGTCAATGACTCCCTTTTATGCCCTTAAACGAACTTACGCTCGTTTAAATAATCCACCACCGACTTGAGGTTGTTGATACCTCATCGGTTGCATTGGTTGCTGCATTTGCATACCAGGATACATTACTCCTGGCATTTGTTGCGGTACCATTTGTTGCATTGGTTGTTGCATTGGTTGTTGACCTACTGTTGGAAATGGTGCTTGTCCAACACCAGCTTGCATCATCATAGGTTGCTGCATACCCATCATAGGTTGTTGCATCATTGGCATTCCCATACCAGGCATCATTCCAGGCATCCCCATTCCCGGCATTGGCATCATACCCGGCATCCCCATTCCCATTCCCGGCATCATCCCTGGCATTCCCATACCAGGCATCATTCCAGGCATCATACCTTGTTGTAACATTGGTGCAGGGTTAGCGTAAATAGAAGGGTTAGTAATTTGTGGTTGCGCTGTGCGTGCCCCATTTTGCATACCATTAATACCGCCCGATGCAGGTGGTTGCTGACCTAAACCACGGAATGGTGCTTGCGTTGGTTGTGGTGGTGCTGTAGGTTGTGCTACACCTGGGTTTTGACTTGTCGCATAACCCATGTTCATATTAGCCGCACCAATAGCGGCTGGAGTTGATCCTGCAAACGCCGGAGTTGGTTGGGTTGGTACGTTTACAGTAGTACCACCTTGCTGATTAGCCGCGATGGTACCATCGTTACCATCTAGGTTAGGAATAAAATTTGCATATTCCGAAAGATTGAGATCTTCATCACCCCACGTAATATCAGTACGGTATAAAACAATGTCTAAGTTTTTACGATACTGATAAGCACGTGAACCAATTTCACCACACAACTTATGTGTAACGCGCAGCAATGCATCAAAGCTTGGTGCAACGGTACTATTAGAACCTACGCTATATGCATTTGGTTTTTCAATGTTTGGAATGAGGATATTAAATAGGATACGTAATGTGTTCTTATCACGTTTCGACATTTTAACATCGTAGACATAATCCGAAGGTTTATTATCTGCGAACTCATCCATTAATGGAAAATGCACTGCAGCTTCACGACGATATTTCACACCGTTTAATTCTGCTTGGCGTTTCAAGTAAATACGAACAACTGTACGATCATCACCGTTTAGTGTTTGCAATACTTTTTCTAATGCAGTTAAGGTCTTCTTATTTGCATCAGGAATATGTTCAGCCAACCCAAGGATTGATCCTGTTAATTGACGATCGTCTGGTGTATCAACGATAGCGCTTAATAGGTCAATAGCCAATGATGCAAATCGTGTAGAGATTGATGTTTGCACCATGCGTCGGAACTTTTCGATTACTGGCGAATTACCCATCGTGATATTTTCACAGATAGGGTGGAACGCAATCATCTTAGAGTTATCTAAACCAGATAATACTTCTGGTGTAGGTAATACTAAACGACGACCATCGATATCGACAGGAATCGGTTGACTACCTACGATAGATTGGGAAATAAATCCCTGACTATCAATAACACAGCCAATGGAGTTTAGAACTCCTGAGTATAATTGAATTGGACTTTTCATAGCTAATCCTTTAAAGTGCCGATACTAACCCATGTACTGTACTTGCCACAGTATCGAGTTGGATAATGTTAGATGTAACTACTGGTGTCAATAGTGCATCGCAGAAAGATGGAACCTGATATTCGAATTGATGCGAATGCATTTGAATACCAATGAATGTATCACCCAATACATCTACCGTAGCATCCAGCTTTAATGGCTTTTGGCCATTAAATGTAACTGATTGCAAGATTTCATTTTTCAGGCGATATACAAATTGTTGAAGTTGCGGAGTAACGTCAACATCTGTAAGGAATGTTTTGAATCCATGGATTGTGATATTAAAATCATTACCCACAGCACTAAGGTTATTAGCTGAAAACGAAATTGTTGTCAACATTAGATCCGTCATAATAGCCGGAACACCCTGTGCTACAATAGTAGCTACAATACTTTCTTCATTTGATCCTGTTAATGGGGCTGATGTACCGCGCTGCGCGCCATGCAACAGGAAGTTTGTATGTGATGCCGATGTTGCTGCAGTAATCTGTGATTGAGAAATGGTTTTATCGACAAATGCTGTTTTATTATCCGTATCTGGACAGATTTGATTTAACTCACCATATGTAATAAATCCACGTGTTTTAAAGTGTAATTCATTTAATAGGTTAAGTGCTTTATCTGTATAGTCCGGTAATTCAGTTAAGTTCTTGGCTGCATTACTAGCCATGTTAAAAAACTGATCATCACTGTTAGCCATCTGTTGGTTGTGTAATTCATTTACGGTCTTAGCTAAATAAACTGATGGTAAGCAGTTTGAACGACGCGACTTAGCAACACCAGCTAGGTTTAGCTTACTACGTAAATCCGTTACAGCAACGTTTGGTTTACCGTAATAAGATACACCAATACGATTTAAGACTTCTTCCGGAGTCATTAAGAATTGTGAGTTTGGACCAGGTTGTTGTAAACCTAATGCTGACACAGGTCCTGTTTGGAAGATTAATTGTGATGCTTCATACATGCGTGGTAATTCGACACCATTATAACGCCCACGATTAATGGTAATAATGTTATTGATATATAGACACATTTGTGGATCAAATGCTACTTTATCAGCTGTACCAGCTATACGTGTTACACCTGGGTAATTTGTATACCCGGTTAAATACTGCGATGTTACTTCACCCATTGGTGAAGTGAACGCTAATTCCAATAGGAAACGAAGACGTTGGTTTGACCAACCTTCAGCAATTTGTGCTAAGCCGGATGGTGATGCTTCTGGTGCGATAATTTGCGATGCAATTGGCGCGATAGCCTGTGCACTAATAAGGCTACCATTACTGGTTACATGGTTAAATGCGTTCGCAATATCCATATTAAAGGCACCAGTATATGCACGCATTGGCATATCATCATAAGTACCAGTATGAATCATGATTAATTTAACGACGTTTGCAGTATATTGCTGTTGACCCATTGGAAACATTGTATTTACTCCTTTTACACTTCTTGACTGATTAGTTTGATTAAGATTTGACCGATTTCTTCTAGTAACAATGGTGGTGTATCAATTATAACCTTACGATTAGATTGACCATTCAACTTTGTTTGAAGAACTTCTGGTGCATATATTTCCCACTGACAACGCGGAAAGATATTCTTTAATTCAGCTAACGATCTTGTAGCAACGTTCTTCTGACGTTCGTTACTACTATTAACTACCATTTTATACGGTAGTAATTCTATTAAACGATTAGCGGTGATTGTCTGTGGTCGCTTCAAATCACTACTGCCTTCGATCAGGTTACTGCCACCTTCAACAGGTATAGCATTAAACATAATCGCTGCATTGAGGAATCCCCAATGTATACATAACGCTTGACATACTGAGAATAATGTTACGTTAACAGTAACTAATGATAATTCATCAATCATTTCTTCTTCAGCAATATCATAATAAATATATTTCGCCAAATACAACATCGGTATAGTAACCTGATTGAATTGGTGATTATATAGATTATGCGCAAAACATTCCTGAACTAGTTCAGGAGGAACAGTTGGATCTAAGCGATTTGCCTGATACAAAGCATCTGCTACAACTGGTTCATTTGGGTTATATGCTTGTTGTGCGAAGTAGAAACGGAATGCTTCGATTTCACCTGTGGTTGACATTTGTTTTGGACGTGATCTTTCTAAGTTAGATGAATCTTCGTCATCAAGATCATTGTTGTTTTTCGGCTTAACATTACCGAAGTTATCATCAATCCCATTTAAAGCATTTGTCACATGTCCATAAATGTTCTTAACTAATCCACCTTTATCCAAGTTATCATCAATAGAAGCAACTGTAAGTCGCTTGATGATTGCGCCGGCTAATAACCAATCCGGTAATTCTGAACTTGATAAACCACTAAACGCTGCAGATGAAATATGCTTATCATCATTTTCAATGAATGATTCACAATAAGTGCGTAACCGCTGTACTGCTGAATAATGATAAAGATCTGATTTAGTAAAGATTCGCATTGCTACGAGTTCTTTCCATTGTGTACCAGAACTTGATTTGATGTATGACTGATATTCTCCCCAAATAGGGATCATCATACGTAAACCGATTGTTTCCACAACTAGGTGAAAATAATCCTGACGTGTATAAGTTTTCTTCTTATCCAAGTCTTCATTTACTTTTTCTACAGCTGTTGTTGGATAACGAATATCGCGCTGCATCGATAACCATTTTTCCAACTCATCTACAAAGAGATATTGATAAATCTTATTGACTTCCGCAGTTAACCACGGTAATGACATTTCATAAGAACTACCCGGTGCCATAATTTCAGATATCTTTTTGTAAGCATTAAAGATTTCTGTTTGGCGATTGTTAGGTAGATATGCCAGGTATCGATTAATTTCTTTAAATAACCCGGTACTCGTACTAGATGTAATCTTTGTACGATCATATATCTTAATAGAAAATGGTAATGACGATGTACCATGTTCCACATTGACCTGGCTATTTTCCTGATCATAAATGAACTGCATTTACTGTTACTCCTTTTACATTCACTATGATATTGTATATCTGAAAATAAATGGGTGTGGATTTTTTCCACACCCATGTTTAGTTAAAGATTAACCCCAGAAGTTATCGCCACCACCTGCATCATTAGATGGTTGTGAATTCCCACCATAGTTGTTACCGCCACCATTATTACCGTAGCCGTTACCACCACCGCCTTGTTGTTTATTCTGCGATTTATCGACATAAGCCTCAGAACAATGTTCTTGTAGGAACAATTGTAATGCTGTTACATAACCACGTGCATATAAAGCAGAAGCAACTGCTTTATTCATTGGTCCCTGTGCAGTAACAATACGTGTAAAACCCTGATCAATAAGTGGGAACATGATTTTAGGACGTGTTGAATCTGACACTTGGATAGAAATGAATACTACGCCATTTTCATCTTTACCAGCATACAGTCGACCTAATACTTCAGGCTTTTCTGATTTCTTGCCACCAAAGAATGTAAAACCATTAAGTTCCACATATGAACGATCTGCAGGAGTTGATGGTTCTGCGTAATATTTAATAAGTTCTAAGAACGTATACATGATCATGTAAGGCACATCTAAAGAGATGCGACCATCGTTCTTATCGCCTGGTAAATTTGACCAGATATCGAAACGAATACTGTTTTTGCCGTTAGGGTAAACTTTACAAGTAGGGCGACCTGTGCCGTTTTCTAACGTGTCCGCTACTAAGCGTAAACCTACTTCGTCAAGTGGGGTTTTCTTGCGAACTGGGAAATTTGGTTGAGCCATGTCATACACCTTTTTCTATAGTACATAATAATGAGTGGTATGTAAAATTAAACTAATATAACCCACTAATAATAGAGGCTAATATAGGTTCGTAATCTTTCATTAGATCACCAACGATTTTGTTTTTACTGGTTAATTGTGTCCATTGATATTTCTCTGCTGTTTCCAACATTACTTTACGCATCTTAGTTTCATAAGGTACGAACATTCCACCAGAATCACCAAAGAATTGTATGGACATTACATCAAATGGGATACGATAAAGATCTTTGCCGTTCTTAAGCTTCGTATACCATTGGTTGCTATATTTAATAATACCTGTATGTGATTCTAATAAAGCCACGGATTTAACATCTTTACAATGTAACAAATCTATTGGTAAATGGGTAATTAAAAACACTCTAGGATCATTATTAAATACGATGTCTAGATCGACTACGCTATAGCTAGCATGAATATCTCCTTGTCGTTTAAGAAGAAGCTCTATACAATCTTCTTCGAATTTATGTGCAGCTAATTGTTTTTCAGTTGTGGGTTCCTTTAACACAGCATTACGATACCGTAATTTAAGAAACTTATAACTAGGAATATACATGAATGCCTTTACACGCCCTTGTGTTTCTATTTCTAGAATACTTTTAATAGTCAGAATCTCATCGATTAATAAATTAACCACATGCGTAACCGTAAGAAACTGCGCATTGATTTTATCGTGACTACCAAGGATATTACGAACTAATGTTCTAGCATTAACAGCTACCGCGTCACAATTAGTGACGGGTAGCGATGATTGTGGCGGTATGTTATCATGTATTCCAAATAATCCTTCCATAGCTAAAGACGTGGCTATGGAAATAGGGTATTTACCTTGTTCCCTATTGATATATTGGTTATTCATTTATGACTTCATCCAACTCTTTTGCGTATAGAGCAAGTGTTGCAGCATGATCATCTTCAGGATCTAACATTAAAGATATTCTTGCCAATACTAATTCTCTAACGTTGTTGCGGTTAAGTTTAGGTAAATTCTGGAAATCTAACTTATCCTTTAAAGGATCCATTATTTGACTATCTTTTACCAACGCCTTTGGTTTGAATTGCCAAGTTACATGTGGGTTCTGACCTTTCCATTTACCGAATAAAGCTGTTGCAATATCAGTTAGTTCAGCCTGAATACATATATAACCATGACGTTTGCCAAGTTCGATTAAAAGGTTTGTTACCTTAACATCACATTCATCCATATTTAAACCGGATAGATCCAGACTTCTAAAGAAATACGCATTTGTATTTTCAATGAATCTATGATCCCAAGTATCATCGGTATAGATGGTTACAACAACCCATCCCTTTGGACCTTCCTCACCTTGTGCCAATCTATCGACACTACCGTGTGAAATAATCTTTTTATAACGTGAGTACTTGTGAATGTGTCCTATTAATATTATATACTTAGTAATATTTAGAAAGTTGTCTGGGTTATGCATCTCAATAGCACCATCCCATAACTGGGGTAATTGGTGAGGAAATGCGCCGTGCATACAAACCACATCTACTTGCGTAAGATTGTGACGCTGCATACATGCCAAAACATCATTCCAAGTATCACAACACCTTGTGCGCCATTCATCAGGTATATATAACACATTAATATCGAACTTAGCCATATGCTCAATTTCTAAAACTTGAACATATCTAAAATCTACAGTACTATTAATGGATGTATAAATATCCACAAACAATTGTGATTGTTTCCAATCGTGCCCAGGTGTACCTTCTAATACACGTAATGCAATATCGTACTTATCACATATGTAAAATAAATACGTGATCCATTCAATAACTAATGGAATTTCCGGATTATGCAAAGGTACTGATCTATCAAATACATCTCCAGGAATGAAGATAATATCAACATCACGCATACTCTCATCATCTGGCGTAATTCTGCGAAGATTTTGAACTATGTGTGCGGTTGGTACCAACCTATGTAGTAAATGTACATCTGAGAACGAAATGATCTTTAATTTTTTAACCTTAGAGATCATCTAGAATATTCACCTGCACATCCTTAAGGTCTACCACTTCTTTGTTAGGGTCAACAACTTCTACTTTGCCTTCCGGATCATATTTAACTGGACGTATATCATAGAACTCAAAGATCTTCTTCCAGGCCTTAGCATGCGCTGTATTAAGGTTTTGCTTATCGTCTACTGTAACTACCAATTCATTCAAACTAAGGCGTGTAGCGTCTAACATGTTGCCTGACTGCTGACATAATGATATCTCTGATAATATCGAACTTAAGTTTGCTTTACCAAATGAATTTAAACGATCATCCATATCATCACGATACATTGGTGGTACCGTAAATAGATAAGTTGAACCACGATATACATCTAATGATTCATATGGATTATCAGTAATACTTAAATGGTAATGAACCAAATTGGTCATTGCTTCCATTGGTGGATTTGGTACACGATAGAATGGCAAGTAATATCGTACAAAGAATTCTTCTTGAATAATAGGGTTTGGTTTATTTTCTTCAAGATTCGCGAATACTTCGGCTTTAGTTGATAAGTCCATCTTTAAAGTCCTTCCCATTATAAATATAAATGATTGGTTGTTCAGAAGTACATGCTTCACGCACTTCTGTAGGCACCGCTGATAAAACAGATAACTGATGTAATGTATCTTCACCACTTTGATCAGAAGATAAATTACTATCTACTGCCATAATAGTTTTAAATCCAGCGATTATTTCGTTGGATGCTACATAATCTAAAGTTACCATACCCATGTTTAACGTAAATTGTTTTTTCATCTAAACCTCTAATTCCGATACCTTTGAAAGTTGATTGTTAGTAATAGCCAATAAATTAGCTAAGTTATGGTCTACACCATCTTTAGACATAGAACCGTATACTTTAATGTTATATCTACTTCGTATATTTAATCCGGTATTTTGATTATCTATTTCATAAGTTACATCAAAATTAACAGAATCAAAAAATGGAAGAAACAATGTGGTTAGACCACTAGATATATCACTAACTACTTGGTCAGGGTTATTGGAATTTTTCTGGATGATTGCTGGCAAAGAAATAATGTCACCATATAATGCAGTGCTCTGTGAAAAATCACTAGCGTAAAAATACGACATTAATCTATCGGCAATTTTAGATGGACTACTAATATTACCGTCTTGATCTAGGGTTGATAACTTTGTCATTATAACTATTCCTTAAGTGACAAAAAAAGAACCCGAAGGTTCTTTTTATTTTAAGTCTGAATATCTGAACCCCACACAGACGTAGGATCCTTCTTGCGTTGTGCTAATATACCCAACATATTATCCCATGATTTCTGGATAGCATGCTTTTCTTCGAATGATAAGATATCACTCTCAGCTACATAATCACACCAATCTGTCATAGTGTAATTACCTTGATTATCCATTACCCATGTATTACTCGTTGCACGACGGTAATCGTATTGGGCATCACCGATCTGACCCGGATCATAATCTATATAAGTTTCTGAATAACCATCAATAGCGCCGTTATGATACATTTGACGAATATCCGGATTAGCCATTAACCAACGTTGCATAATTACATTTGCATTTTGGAAATGTTCAAGTGTTTGTAGATAAAGAATCGCATCTGGTTGGAATATATTCATATATTGGTTACCCAACATACGTAACTTGTTCATCGCATCCGCTTGATTAATACCACCATATACGGTATTACCGATGTTATAGTAATATGTTTGTAAATCTGGTGTCAGCGATTGCATGAACTGATTATTCAATAATGCCATATAGTCTTGACCGGATTGGTTACCCTGACCATAAACCATAGCATCGAAGATTGAATTATCACCTGAAATCAAAACTGCCATTACTTATTCCTATTTATTGAATTCACTTAGCGGCGGTAAACCCAATGATTCATGATAGAAGAACTCATTAATTGTCGATGATACCGGTACTGGCATTTTCAAGTTCGTTGAAAGTTTGCGTGGTTCCGTTACATCTAGCGTAGAGAAATGCGGAGCTAAACGACAAGCACCTTTATACATTTCATTATCATTAATCAACAATAAATTTAATTCATCGCCATCGAAATCTGCGTTGTACCCAACCAGGATTAATACTGATAAACTAAAAGTATTATCGGTACAAAGCATGGTTATTGGATCATGATCTGTTTTAACCTTGGTAATAAACAACTGCTGTGCTGATCCACGTGCCAACGAAGGGTTTCGTTGTAATAAACACGGAATACCCACGTATGGGCTTTCTGCAATTAATTCTTTTAGCAACCGATCCAATATCGGACAATAGCGCAACGAATGTTCACGCAAATGTCGTTCTACTTCACGAGGTGTATAACCTAAGCGATATAGTTTATTGGTTAGATGTATTGAGAATAATTGTACAGCAACATTCCAAGGAATATGCAAATCATCATAATTATGATTTGTTGATATTGACGTAATAACTGCGCGTGCAGTAAAGTGTAAACGGATACCGAATACATGTTTACGTAATATGCCTGATTTCTGAGATAGTGTTTCCTCAGAGAAAGCACGATAGAATCGAGCAAAGTTACTAATAACCTTAACTGTTCTTGCTTCTAATCGGGAAATCGGTAAATCCTCTAAAGAGTTTTTGATCGATGTAACCGTCATTAAAGCATCAAATGCAATCTTGATAATCGAATCAGCATATACGCCTGATTCATTTGATTCCACAATGAAACCTGCTTTACTAGGCATTGGTAAGTAATCAGAAAAGATATTCCCGCGGTTTTCACGAATGAATTGCACGATCTCAACGTTCTTACCTTCCACATGTCCAGCTTTTGCGGCTGCTTCATATGTTGATAATGTAAACCCTTCACAGAATATAAATTCCATGATTTCATCAAAATGATCGTAGAAGTAATTAATACCACGACATTCTTTATTGTCAAAACCATTACGTTTTAACTTCTTAACTAGAATGGGTTCTTTGTCCAGCACCATGTGCGGATTACATAACCACTCTAATACGTTTACCGAAGCTGTTTTTAATTTCTCCGATAATATCGTCCAGACTGTAGGATTAATAAATGCTTTAACCCCTGGTAACTTACGCAACCATAGTGTTGATTCTAATGGTCGTTCAATCACACTGTCGCATATCACACCACAGATATGACAACGTTTACCCAGATTAATACCTCCGTGTAAGTTTCCACAATCACAGGTTGGAATTACAGAAAGTGTGTCACCCTCGTATCGTGTATACAAGAGTCTAGACAATTTATCACGACCTTCTTTTGTTGATGTATCAAAGTCATTAGCGATTATTGGTGTGTATCGCAATGATTGAAACATGCGGTCGTGATTTACTAATTTTAAATAAAGCATCGCCTATCCTTGATTTGGGTAAAAAAAGAGAACCCGAAGGTTCTCTTTATGGGGTGACTAATTATTGATAAACCCAAGCTGATGGACGACCATACTGCCAGTTAGGTGAACCTGTCATAGTCGGTACATTGAATAGACCGTTGTAGTTGATACCAGCTTGCATTGGGTTGAACGCGAACTGAGATAAACCATCCATTGTATAACGACGTTGTGTTGTGTTGTCATAGTGACCATTGTCAAGACTGATAGTAAGACCAGCATGAGTGAATGCACCAATTAACGCAGCAATGAACTGACTAGTGAAAGTTAGACGACGGCTGTAACCTTTCAAATGCATGTGTCCAGCACCTTCCGCTAACTGAAGAATACGGTAACGTTCTTCCAAGCGTTGAAGCTCAGTAGTTGCATCTGGGCGGAATGTATTTGCATATGCAATTACGTTTTCTGGGTTACGCTCACCGAACAATCCTAAGATTGCAACGTAATCAAGTTCACGGAAATCTACCATCTTATTATCGAAGTAGAAGTAACCATTGTGAATACGGTTCTTATCATCAACAAGAATCGCATTACCACTTTGCCACATTTGACCAAACATGTTGTTTGTAATGTTATTACAAGCAGCAATGATTGCATTGTACGCACCAATATCACCATTCGCTGCAGCGATGAAGATATTTTCGATGTATGAGTTATCACCGATTTCAGGTACATCCAAGCTGTAGATCAATTGATCATGACATACGGTGTTTACAAGATCAGGAATTGATACTGAACTAATATCCACTAAGCCTGGTTTGTCAACTAACCCAGGTACTTCATAACCAACAGCAGCAATGTTACGGATACCAGGGGCACCATTTGCAGTTGTTTTGTTACGGAAGCCAGCAATCCATGATTGTTGGTTAGACAACAATGTCGCATTGATAATACCCATGATCATCATTTCAGTAGACAATGTGTACTGAGAATCGATATTGGTAATCACCACACGCGGTGCGTATGTTTTAAATGCAGAAGTCATGTACGGGTTGAACTGTTGTCCAAAACCACCCATGCCACCCATCATACCTTGTTGTGCATTACCCACATATGCGAGATCAACATATAGATCTGTAGTAACAAGGTTTAACTTCGCGTTAGTGAAGTCTTTGTTGACCATGTTCGCAACAGGTACAAGTGAAGTTGTGATTGCAATATCACTACGAATCGGTAATCCGTTCGAAGTCATTGCTTCTGTTGGATTAAAGTCCATTGTTGAAGTTAAGCGAATTTGTTGATCAGATTTCAACTCTGCAGAAGTAATCACGAAACGATTTGGGTTTGTAAACAAATCCAATGTATTATCAACGGCAGTTGTTGCTGCTGACAAGATGTTACGCACCGCAGTTGCTTCTTTCAAATCAACTTCTGTAGCAATGATGTTTGCATGTGCGTCTTCGAAACGAGCACCTGCGTAAAATTTGCTAAGTTTACCAGTAAGGATCTGCCAGTAAGTTTCAGTATAAGTATCACCTGCAGTTGATTCAATTTGAATCTGTGTTTGGTGGAAACCATTTACATTGAATTTACGTGGCTCGATTTTACCGCCTTCAACGATAAGTGAGTGAACAACAACAATGTCTTGACCAGATGTATTCTTTTCAGCACGTGCTACCGCAATGGTTGTAAGTGCAACAGAATCTTGTTCTGGTGTTAAAGTGATTAACTTATAACGTTGGTTATTGGTTTTATCCAACTCAAGGATTTCAAGCGCCATCTTAACGAACTGAGCAGCACGCTCAGAAGTACCACCACGTGTAATACTTGGTGACAATGCTTGGCTTAAACGCGCGATACGTGCAGTTGCTTCGTTTTGTTGGTTTTGATTACCGAAACCATTGAACTGTTGTTGTTCAAAACCTACACCGCTATAACCTTGTTGTTGGAAATTTTGTTGTTGGAACGGCTGTTGAGTCTGTTGACCAAAAGCTGTATTTTGTGGATTGTTTGGATCAAACCCACCTTGACCTTGTGGTTGAAATTGTTGCTGCACATTTTGCTCCGGAGCTGTTTGCGCTTGTTGTTGAACGTTCTGTTGCGGTTTGTTTTTGTCATTGATTGACATGAGTTAACTCCTTTAGGATTACTTAAATAATTCTGATCTGCAGATCACGTTAATAATATACATTCAAAATTATTTAGGATTCGATTTATTTGCGCACATATCTGCTAGCTAAGAGCACTAATTGTGATACTCTCTCTATAGTATAATGTGTATGTGTATTTTTTTACATTTTTAAATAGGAATCTAGTAATGTTATCACTGTTTAATGAACCCATGTTTCATAGGGCACGTATATATAACATCCCAAGCGAAGCTGTGCTTAAAAGAAGATATACAGAAGACTACGTGAAATTACATTCATATCTTTTATCCCGTAAGTTTATTTTACCCAATGATCATATCTTGGTTAAACTTATTAAAAGCGTGAATGTATCATTTAAACGAGATCTTTATGATTACGTAGAAACTATTCGTGATACTACACCCGATCTAGAGGCTATGTTAAAACTAACCTCTCCTCTAAACTTTTACCTACCTAATTACAAATCTAACTTTTATAATAGCAAGTGCACAGAGGTATTAATCAGTGTTCGTGAAGACTTTGATATTGCTGATGCATTAAAAAATTGGAAAAACCTAGAACCATTAAAAGTAATGAATCATCCTTTTACGGATTTATCGTATACCCCATTGGTTGGTAAGTATGTTTCTAGTAATGCGCATGGTATGGTTTACATATTTTTGGATGTTCCTAAGTTAATGTTCCAATATAGAATGTGGATACGTGAACAGTTGAACAATAAACAACCTGTTGGTGAAATATCTAAATTCCTTATTGACTATCCATTATTTAATTTAATGAAAAGCCATACAGATATAGCTATGTTTAATAGGGTTCATAATGTATTACGTAAAGTGGAATCTGATCCTTTTAATTCAAAGATTGGATTAGCAACATTAGATAATACTAAGTATGCACAAGCTGCTGCTGAAGTATTTGTAGCACAGATTATAAAATCCCCTATACGATTTGATGAAATTATACAGAATATGCCTACAGTATTCAATAAAGATTTTATCGATGTTATTCGGCTACCAGACATTGCTAAAACCCGACAGGTAAAAACTGTATTGGTTGGTGCTCGTTTAAAACTATTTGAATTCCTACTTGAAGTTAATGCTGTACAGAAATCCAGCATAAACCGCACGTGGTTGAATACAATTAGTAATGAACTAAGATATCTGAACACTGAAAATATCCTTAAATATGGACTATTGGCAGATACTGATGACCAAGTAAGAAACATTCGACGATTATTAGCAGATGCTGGGTATTAACCAGCATCTGTTCTTTAATTAAGCATCAATACACTTTTGTAACCCTGCAAACTCACGATACGGTAAACCTGCGGAGAACCTATCGTCATAAAAGTCTAATACCATCTTTGTCATATTCTTGTTTCTTAGGAAAATACCCAATGATTCAAGAATTAGATAAAATGGTGATACGATTCCCATGATTAATTTGCGACTATCGGCAACCATTAGAATTTCTTTTGGTACGCCATATCCCGCTACGATTGGTTCTGGTAAAAGAATCGTTGACATTTGGTTATAGTTAGTACTAAGGAAATGCTTTTTAAGATTTTCCTTAATGACAACATCTTCAATGCTATCTAACCATCTATCAATAGATTTCTTATTCCGAAGATTTACACTTACCTTAATTGCAGAGTATGGTGGATCATCTACATAGCCATATACCGGAGCAAATACGTTTTGCCAAAATAAATGCTGACGATATGCTGAAGAATCTTCTGCATCAATATATGATTCCGGATCCTTAATACTCATTGTACGCAAATACTTATATCCACCATTCTGAATGTCGTTATAAATATCCTTTTCCAATTCATAGATAGGTTTAAGTATTTCTTTCATGGATAATGTATCACCCGTTTGGGTAATCATATCAAACACGTAACAAATATAATCTTTAACCATTTCCATTACTTGGTCTGGTGCATTTGATGAACGTAACTCTACTCCTTTAATTTCTAATTTAGGACTACTATATACACTACCCTCACGAGCATTCATATATGCCATATAATGCTTGGCTACAGGAGTAAGACAGAAGATATTGAAATAGAATTCATTCTTCATGGTTAGGGTATGGATCTGTTTAGCTTCAATACCAAGATTAGATGATAATAATGCTAATTGATGTCGAACCAACTGTGCCGTTAAGTAAGTTGTTGTATTACCTAAACGGAATTCTTCTGGACCAAAGCCCATTTTACCGCAAATTCGTTTTACCCAATAAGCGTTACTAAAGATAGATGAGTCCGTATCTGATGTTACTACAGCTCTACGAACAATGTTAGGTAACATGTTAATAGATGGAGATAATACCTTAGGTCTAAATAATCCTAAGAATAAATCACGATAAAACTCTAACGTGGTTTTGATATGTAATCCAGTTGCAGCAAGTGAACAGTAATTATCCCATTCATTTGCCTTAATATCTTTAAGTTTCTTACCTGATACGAATTCAAAACAAAGTGAATTTGCAAAACTCGTGGTGTAATCATCTAAAGTTTTAAGGATGCTTTCTGGATCTTGTATAGAATCAACTTTAATAACTGTTGCTAGTTGTAATAGCATTTCCTTTACAAAACCATGATTAAGTTTATCAAAATGATACATATCCCCTACAAACAAGAATGCTGCTTTTTCATATGGGTTAAGCGCATCAACCACACTACGAATTTTCAACATATGTTGTTCTGAACGCCAATATGGTTTTGATGAATACTCAATACATTCCATAATTGCGTTAGTATCAGGATAAACCAACTGATACTTATTCATAGCCAATGTCAACGCATCATAATCAGTATTCTGAATGATGGAGAAGATATTGGATATGACAATATCAGGACACCAATAATGTCTATTACCCATCAGGAACTTTTCGTTATTAGCATTACCATAAGAGGTTGCACAACGACAAGTCGAAGTTAAGATGGAGTGTGAAGACTTATTATAAATTGGCGTTGATGGTGATGAGTGTGCACCAGATAATGAGTTATTCTTAATCTTACATGTTGTTTGTAAGATATCATAGAAAACCTCACCATCTAAATCCCCAACTACCGATAACTCCAACATTTTACCTTTATAAGTTTTACGTAGTTTTAAGTTCTGCCCAATATAAGAGGCTAGTAAAGATTTCTTAAAACGTGGCGGAAAGGTAACTGTTAATGTTGGTGCAATGATTAAACCTGCAGTTTGTACGCGATTTAAATATCGCAAAAAACTATGGTCATGTCGACTATAATCTTTAGTAGGATCATCGTCTATATTCGGAGTATATAATTGTTTATTACCCCGTGACTCTTTTGACAAATAAATAATTGCAGGATCTTGTATTGGGAATAAACCATCTGGTTTAATATTTTGTTTAATGAAATTAGTGGTCTTTTCTAAAGAATCACCTGTAACACGATGCAGATAATCCGCAGCCTGGGTTACATACCCACCGACAATATCAAGATTCCTTGTATATGCTTCTGGGTTAAACGTAAAGATTGGTTCAACATTCATGATTAATAAACTCCCATTCAAAGTATGGGGTTATGTGTAAAATAAAAAAGGTTAGGGTGGGCATAATTGAGGGACCGAAGTCCCTCGTATTATTTTGTATCAATTGTAAACTCCGTGATACCATTATTCAACAGCATACGTTTAATAAATTCTTGGTTTTCATGAGAGCCGTATTTAGGGATATTAATTACTAAATCTTGATTACTAATAACCTGAACACTATTTGCAATAATCCACGGAATACCTACAAAGGTAATGTTTCCATTTTCTAACTCTAATCGTAAATAATTATATTTACGAAAATCATCAACACTACCACTTGGCAAAGTAGCAAACACATTCGCATGCATAACTGCTGGATTAAATTCAGTTACACCTGAATGATCCACTACACCGCGTACAATGGCATTATTAAATCTTGTACCAATAACTGATGATGGATAAACCTCAAACGCAATGGTTTGACCCAAAGAGTCTGTAAAATTAATACCCATGTCTTACTCCTTCAATTAAACATTCACCTGTTTCCAAGCACACAATTACTTTTTCAACGTATCTAAAAGATACATACTGATTAATGTTATCACACATTAAATCGGCCACCATACCAACTTCAGTATCATAAAACTCTGAATTATCCAATCCATTAAACTTGTTCTTAATAAGTGTTGAAATCATATCTGCGTACAGAATAGATTCTCTACTGCTCAAGTACGGCATGTCAGGATCGACACTATGCATTATTAAGGAGTTTATATCTAAAGCTTGTATGGATGGAATAGCGCAAAGTTCCATATATCACCCAGTTGTTAATATTACATCATAGTCTACAAAGTTATAAAACTTTAAGTTTGCCGCGATACCACTTTGCCAGAATCCAAAGTGTGTATACATTTCAGTTAGACAAACAATTAACTGCATTAACATCTTACAAATGTCATTTACATTAGCATCATCGATTGTTTTTAACCCTGCTGCTAATAATCTGGTCTGCAATTTACCCACATATAGATTGATAATAGTTTCAACATTTGCAGGATCTGAGATATTCAAATTGTTAATAACTTGAATTACCAATAAATCTGGTCTTATTTCCCATTCCGCCGGATAACGCACACATTGTTCATATATGGGTTTTACAATGGGGGAAAGGGGTAAGATATAGTGTTGTTGCGTGGGTTGCATAACATCTCCAATACTAAACAATTTGCCCTTGTTGTAATCCTAGCGTCAATTACACTACGACCATTTAAGTGTGATATTACATTTAGATAAATACGTGTGTATAGTTCTTCAGCATGAGAATCAGGTCTGTCTGTATTATATAAGTCACAGGTATTTAAATACTCAAGCTCAGGTGTAGAGCATTCCTGTTTTTCAAGAAACGAACCAATAGCTGATAATATTAAATACACATCACCAGCTCCCGGTAACCATAATGTTTGTGGGAATATGATATCCACACTACTGTACAGTTCCATCCATAATCTCTACGCAGAAGTAGTTTTCGCCATGTGATATACCAGTAATATTGTTGAACTGTTGACTAGGTACACCCTGTTGTTGTAACATGGTACAATATGTATTTCTGATATATGCATAGATAATATCGACATTAGCTCGATGTGATACTATATTTGTAGAGATAGATTTGGCTAACTTATAGTTATCCGGATTTTCTAGATCTGCAGCTAATACCGACATATATGATAACCAATACGCATCATACGCAATATCTTGTCCTTTGGCATAATAGTTCAATGCACACATTACCAAATCCCATTGCTCAATCATGAGGCTCTTAATAAAAGATAACTGCTCATAACCAATAAACGTATTAAGATTTGGTAATAGGTAGTGTTTATTCATACCTATTCTCCATTAGTTATATATACACGCAATATAACATATCCACTATTAATTAACGCATCTGTACCATCAACACTAAGTACATTTTGAATAAATATATTTGGCGTGATTATACCTTCACACAAAAGTATGTGATTTAATTTATTGATGTAACCAGTTATTGCTAACCGGTAATGATTAATAATGGTTGCCCATAATTCGTAAAATGTATTAGCAAAGTTAGTTAATGGAATCTTATTGTGAACGACATTATAAGATTCTGTCCAACGTGCTAATAATGAAGAACTTGTAAAACTATCTAATGTAGCTACAAGATTGTTTAGGGTAACGGAATCTACATTAATGGGAATGTTGTTTCCGTGTTTTAAATAGAAATTCAATGGATCTCGAATTAATTCTTCGGATGAAAATCCATATTGTCGAAGCAATAGTAATTTTGATAATGCAAAATCAGTATCCATTATTAGTGGATTGATTATTACATCCTCGTATCTATGTAACATTGTCCTCACCCAATAAGTCGTCTAGGTCCTCGTGTACAATACCTAATAATTCCTTGATAGATAACACAAGTTCACCGTCTCCAGATAAGTTATAACTAACAAGATTAGTATCTGATAATCTATAGTCAATATCATAACCTAACCCATATTCTAAGTAGAAGTCATCACATAACTCTACTAGTAATTCTTCATACGCATCAGATTTAAACTTAATAAAATATGAATCTTTTTCTATAACCTTAATGCTGTTATGTATCATCATTGGTAATAGGATGCGCATGGTTTCAAAAGAATCTACACGAACACGTTGCGTCATGTTGTATAGTTCTACTTTATGCATCAGTGGATTAAGGTCGATTAAATAATCTGTACCCTTAGTATGTATAGCCATTACTGTCCCTGAACGAATTCTACGACAACCCAACCTCCACATAAGTTAACGGCACCCACTTTAATAAGCTGTGTACCTAATCCTGTTTTAGCTGCGAAATCATTAATTGGTTTAATATAGAATTGACTATGTGATAAAATATAATTATTCAGGCTTACAAACACCTGACACAGTATATCAATATACTTACCTTTTGCCTGGATTAAGTTAGCTATGAATTCATACTTACTTTTCATTTTACCGTAATCATCAAGATTGGTACAACTATTTACCGACATCTCCATTACTTTGAGTTTATCAGTATATAAGTAAGTTTGAAATAATTCTAACTCATATTCATTATCCGTTAGATTAAGTATAGGTGAATATGTGGATAATTCATCTAACACATCTTGTCGTGTACTATACACATTTAGAAGTCCCATCGAATATAAGTTATAAAAATAACGAATGATTGAATCGATTGGGAACCCCATACCATGTACCAAAGCTATATTTTGTTGCGTTAAGCCTAGTGCGGTATGGTGGTAATCAATGTTAATTGTTAATAAAGTATTCATACATGCACCAATACACATCCTTGATCGAACAACCAGTCAATGTGACTTTTCATTGAACCTAAACTACGTAATATATTTACTCTCTCTATAATTTTTGGAAATAGAGATTCTTCGATGTAGTTATCCCACCAATTTACGTGTCGTTGCAGATCGCCAAATCCCATGAAGAATAAAGCTTGTTTAAACTTTTCCCGCATCATTAAAAATAAGGTTTCATCAAGGTTTGCCACGTATGATGAATTACCTGCGATTTCATATAACATTCCATTATAACACTCCTTAATAAGATACTCTAATTCTGAATAACCCATGATTGAAACTGATGGATTATTCGGTTGGGTAAAACGATTACATAATGAAATATAAAACATTTCAACCAAGTCACTATACGGTATTATGTATTGTGCCGATTTCGCTAACATGGTATAAAACCCCACTATTACCAACAACTCGGATTATATAATAATCACCCACAAAACCAGTTACTTTTACTTTACTGATATATGTCATGGGTAACCATTTGGTAATAATCATATCAAATTGTGATATGTTCATAACAATTAAGTCTTTATTAGTTGTAGGTCCAATTGGATCAGTATCCACTGGTACACCACAAATTCGAAATAGACTGCCACTTAAAAAATTCAGAAATAGATCAGGTGTATATTCAACGCCGATGTACTTTAAATATTCTGAAAACGTGTATCTTATTTCTGATATATCAAATACTATCATTGTAAACTCCTATGACATACATAATCCCCCTCTCTATAGTATAAGGTAATATGTATTATTTCACCAGATATTATGCGATAAGAGGAGGTTGTTATGAGTAACGCCATTGTATACGCATTGAACCATGTGCGGAATTTTATTCCACCAGAAATATTAAATAAGGTTTTTATTTCTAACATAAACCACAATAACCTTATACCTGTTGATGTAAACTCCATTATCAAAGAGAAGGTAATAGCCAATATGGTTTTACCGGCTATGAACCTTGTTAATGGTATACAAGAAAGAATTAATCTTAGTAATCTGACACCTATGTATTCAGATATGACTTCAATGGTAATTCAAGTTCCCATGAACCTAACCCAGGGCAAATCCATTATGTCCGCATTATCTGTGGAATATGGTAACTCTGTATTTGGTACGAGTTTATCTTACCCTGATTATAATGTTAACCAGTTACAGGGTGCAGCTAAAGTTTTACTGGATTCACAAAACGGGGTTAGCATAAGTTCTACCAGTAACGTCTCCATTGTTGGGGAAAATACTATCTTGATTAGAGAAGGTATACGTTGGGTTGGTAATCTTATATTGGTTTGCTATCTAGAAAATGATACTGAGATGAATAGCTTACCACCACGTGCCATTATTACATTTGCTGAGATTGTTGAATTAGCTGTTAAGGCTTATATTTACAATCAAACTGTAGTACTAATGGATCGTGCTCAAATCTACGCTGGACACGAATTAGGGGCCTTCAGAGAGCAGATATATAACTGGTCTGATGCTGGGCAACAGTTCATGGAAAAGATTAAAACTGATTGGTCTAAATCTATGTACCTTGCAGATGATTACACTCGTCGAAATATTGTTAGATTAAGCTTTCCAAAGCTTATCTAGTATTATATTGTATATCTGAAAATGTATGGTTTATACAAAAAAGAAAGGGTCCTAGGACCCTTTCTTTATGCCTTGTTACCCAAAACCTATTTAATGGTTTTAGGTGACATAAGCAAAGCTATTACCACACCACCCGATACTGCAATAACAGTATTAACTGTACCCATGACTTTGCCATGGTTTTTAGTTTGGGTGGTATGCACATCTTTAACTACTTTACCAAATCGCTCTATAGAAGTTTTTAATCTTACTTTAGATGGATGTGGTTGAGTTACTTGAGTTTGTTCTTTCATAGCTTTATTCCTTATTACAATTATATTAACGATAGTTAGCTTTGCCGTCAATGATAACACAACCATCTATCTTCTTTCCATTATCAGTATAACAATCTTCTGGTAGCATTGAATTGATTCCAAATATGCTCGCCAATAGTGTTACAATTAATAATTTGTTCATAGCTTTATTCCTTTTAATGATTACTTTACATTGCATAGGTTTAGATACCCAAATACCTAAACCTATATAAGGTTTAGGATTGGTTATGCAGCTAGATACTCTAGCTGCAATTCTTTTTCTAATGCTGCAATTTCTTTATAAACTGCTTTTGTACATTCTTCGCTGAATTCTAATTCTAAAGCCAAGATGTATAATTCTGCTAAGTATTCCATATTAGTTCTCCTCGAACTTGATTGTAACATTTAATTCACTATCCCAAACCGGGGTATAGCTTAGTGCTTTCATTAATAAGTCATGTGCTTTTTGAATATCTTGTTCTGAGATATTGTTTAAAGCGTTATTAACTTGCTTAATGTTTTTATTATAATAATCGAATGCCATATCGATTATTAGTTCTTCCACATTCGCTGTTTCTTTAGCGATTGCTAACATATCTTCTACTGTAGACATGCTATTGATTTTCTTTGCTATCTTATTAATAATAGCTTTTCCTATTTGAAGTTTCATATTCTATCTCCTTATTGTATTTAGATTATCTTCTTCACTTTTACATTATGTATCTGAAATTATTTGGAATACGATTAAATAGGGCATAAACCAGTATACCCGCAAAGGTATACTGGAATATATTTATATGAAATTAGGGCATAAAAGACAGGGGACGTGCTTCCCCTGTCTAAGTATGCTGCTCATGTATTAATGAAGCGCATTCATCAACAAGTCATGAGGTGGGACTTACACCCACGATCTTTTAAGACGTCGTTCAAATCTCTACAGATCTTAATACAACAAATTTATATACAACTGAATTATGTTACCGATGTCACCATCAACAGGAAACAAGATCTACCTTTAGCTGTGCGCGCTACGAACCAAAGGCGTTACCGAGTTTAAGCCGCTTTATATCTAATCCGTCAATTAGAACTTATATGCATTTATGAGCCTATGTTTATACCAACTTATATTGCACTATAACTTGGCTCCACAATCCCTTATCCAAACTGATTGGATTATCCATAATTCAGGTGTTATATAAATTCGGACTGGGGAGCTGATCTTACGGAAGCCTCCCAGCCCTAACCCGTTCGGAATAGAGGACGAATTCTATTTCCTACTACAAAGCTAACGCGATATGTGCGCTTTAACTTTAGTATAAATAACTACTATAATTATCTATCTAAAATTAAAGGGTTGGGTAGTAGGGAAGGAACTGAGTAAATACCAAGGTAACCTACTACCCATAAAGTCAATGTGAGACCACTTCAAATTAACTCTAGTGTAAATACCTAAACGAACCCTGAGGCTGCTATATAAAGCTGCGATGGCTATATGCTTAAGTATCTACCTGGAATTAATTGACAGCGAGAGTGGGATTCGAACCCACGGACCTGTAACAGTCTCTGGTTTTCAAGACCAGTGCAATCGACCAACTCTGCCGAAGCGCTCTATGAAAGATCATTGTCCAATTTGTACATATATAGTGATGGGTGTGGTAGGAGTCGAACCTACATGCGTTAGCCGGAGAGTTACAGTCTCCTCCCTCACCATTCGGGAACACACCCAAAAAGAATATCAACATAACCTGGAGGAATTTGTTGATACCCAAAAAACTACAGCGATAGTTTTTGTTCACCTTTTTCTTATTACTAAGAACACAGTGAGACGCGTATAATTGGCTCCTATACCTGGACTCGAACCAGGGACCTCCGGATTAACAGTCCGTCTCTCTACCAACTGAGATATACAGGAGTAATGTGACGCGTTGCGACTTTTACGCACTTAGAACTATACACACGTCTCCCACATATAGTTTGGTTTTCTCTTGTACAAGATAGTTTTCGTAATAGCCCACTCTTGCAAGTCGTGGAACCTTGATGGAACACTGCTATTACTAGTCGTCTATATAGACGTATCGAGCGGTTTACCGCCATTGCTTTACATATAATGCTCAGCTATCCAAATTGTTTTCATATGACGGTAGGATTCGAACACTACGGTACATCAGATGTCTTTTGCGCTTTCGCGCTCACCATTAAACCACTCTGGCACGTCGAAAACAATTCTTTACATATAAACAGGCTTTATGTATTTTTTTACATATTTGAATTATCACGTTTTAAAATAGCGGTCATTTCACATAGGTCACCTATAACAACAGGTCTATCCTTTACGTGGTTCAGTTTCACATTGTACGGTTTACCAATTTCTATTTTAAATGTTTCTAAACAACTAGTAAACCCTCGAACTTCAAAGATACCATCGTAACCCTGTATTAGGTAATAGTAATTAGATACGTTTCGACGAACTACACCAGCCTCACTAAATAGTATCTGTGTTTCCTTTGGCACAGCCTTTATAGATGGTACAGTGGTAGTATTCGCTTCTTCCTTACATCCAGCCATAGTAAGCGTAATTGCTATTATAAGTAATTTAATTGCGGTATATTTCATATATAGTCCTTTGATGGCATAAAGGAGAGGTTTCCCTCTCCCTTACATTATACCCTAAAGTAGGATAACCCAGTCATTAGCAGATAGATCGCCAATAGATGGTACCCAACCCATTTGGATTGTCTTTTGTGCAGTTTTGAGTGCGAAGTATGGTTCTACATCCATGAAGCCACCATTTTCTTCTGCGGCTTCTTTATTAGCAGGAATCCAGAAGCGATCTGCTGGTAAAGCTTTTTGACCTGGTGAGAATGTAGCGAACATACCTTTACCATTCCAACCAGAGCGAAGGATTGTAAAACCCTGTTCAGCAAAGTATTGCGCTACCTGCCATTTAACGCCTTGAATTAGTGCTGGGTGATTATATTCCCCATAGTTACACATTTCCACACCACCTGACATAAACGTTTTACGTAGATGTAGGATTTTAGAATAGACGTCCATTTGATCGAACTGTACTGACAATAAAGAACTTTGTAGTCGACCTAATTCTTTATGTTTGCCCGTAGCAATAAATGCACCTAGACCTGTAGCACGAGTATCTAATTCAGTACTTTCAATTTTTAAGCGATCAAGTGGTGTTTCAATTAACTTATACGATTGTTCGAAGATTTCTTTTGGAGACCAAGAGATGTAACCTTCATAATCAGGGTGGTTAGGTGCCCCGCCTTCAAAATATTCGACCAAGAAACCCTCACGAGCAGGATCTTTATCTTCTGGCATTGTCCAACCTTGTAATTTATTATAATCCCCAAGTGTCATTGGTTTAGCATAACAATCTTTCTTACCTTGGTAAGTGGGCATATCGTGTTTGTTTGGCATTTCTTGTTCCTATAAGGATTTTTGATTAAGGGAATAAAAAGAGAAGGTTTTTACACCCTCTCTTTCTTACAACTAATAACTATTGATTACTCAACAATTACTTCACCACCTAGGTTAATAACCGCGGCGAAATCATTTTCACCTGGGACTTCGATACTGAATTCATTACCATTAACTTTCGCACCAGTAACGCCAGTGGTTACAATACGATATTTAACAATAGCTGATTCAGCTAAGCCTGGTAGGTGCGTATATTCGTACGGTGTAACACTTGCTTCATGCGGATCTGCACCTCGTATTAATGCAGCAAACACAAAACCTTGACCGTCAAGATCAACTTCAACTTCTTGACTAACGGGTGCTACAGATGGGTTAACCCATGTTAATTTTACACTTACAGTCATTTTAAACTCTCACTATGCAATTAATACAGTAGCGGATAAATTAGTCACAGGTAATAAAACTATTTTTGGACCTAGATTCATGATTACGTTAGCATTAGTGACACTAACATCATTATCTTGTTGATCTTTAAAAGTAGTATTAAAATTATCTGATTTAAGTAATCGAACCGTTTGCTGTGTTAATTTATTGTTTTTAAAATACCCAGTTGGCATGGTATTTCCTCCTAGGTCAATCGAGGCATTTATTGACAATAGTGCTAATAGCACTACATATAATTGTGCATAAAGGTAACCCAAAGGTTACCAATGACAACCGTGGTAATATCTTTTTGGTTTATGTTTTTTTCACATTACGAAAATCATAACCATAACCAATCCCTTGAGACTTCATACTATTTTCAAACTCAATGGTTTGTTTTCGCATGATACGATTTTGACGCTCACTTCGAGAGGGAGCTAAAAGCCGACGATTAGCTTTAATGAATATACCTTCTCTCAGATTCTTCATTGCTTTCAATAGAGTGAACATCATAACCTCAAATGAATGGTCCGCCAAACAGGACTTGAACTTACGACCTCGGGATTAGAACTCCCTTGCTCTACCAACTGAGCTAACTCGGAAAAACGTAACAGGGATAGGCTCTCTGTTACGAAACTGGTGTATTGAGAAGTTTAGCCTTAGCTCTGATTTCTCGATTATATTTTTCTATACGGGCTAATATTGCAAAATTATAACCACGCATTGAGAATGCTTGTAAGTTTAATAAGTTCCACTCATCATCCGACATATCGGGAGTTTGACCCTTATTAAGCTTATCATTTATTGCATAAATTCGATTTTGTAAATCTTTTTGTTCATCAACAACTTCGCGTTGTTCTGGGGTATATTGGTATTCGGACATTTTACATTCCTTATAAAGTTGGTGGGCCCACCCAGATTCGAACTGGGGACCAACGGATTATGAGTCCGCTGCTACTAACCGCTGAGCTATAGGCCCTAAGCCAGATAGATAGTCTATCTGGATAATACTACTTCGGATCAGGAAATGGGAATAAACTAATCACGAGGTATTCTTACAAACAATAGTTCTATAAATATTTTTTTACAGATACTAACCTAATGCAGCAACCATTGTCATAAATAAAATGGGATGCTCGTATGCAAAGTGACCAATACTATAAAAAATAAAAGCCATGATTATAAGTTTAATACAAACCTTAAGATTAAAGATTAGTTTATTCCACCAACGATAATACCAAGGTTGTGGTTTACCTGCACCAATAGCTTTCTTCAATAAACTATTTAAATCTGAATTATTTATCGGCATGCTAACTTCCAGCAAAATTGGGACCCGAAGGCCCCATCTTGTTTATTTTGTTAAATAGGCATATATCGCAAAACCAATTACACCCCAAAATATACAACCGATCACCATAAACGAAATAATAACTTTCTCTAGGATAGTTAATTTAGTTTTAGGAATCATACCGCTACTTCACCCTTGATACTTGGATGTGATTGATAACCTTCAACACATGCAACAATTGCTTCTACTGCCGCTTTAAGACGAATAGGTGAATTACCCATGTCCATAATTTGGCGAAGTGTAGGCACGTCGTCACTAAGTTTAAACTTGGCCTGTGGATACGGTACACGTGTCAACTGTTCTTCAATCTGTTCTAAGTGATTTTCGTAAATATGGTAATCACCAAGTGATACACATAAACGACTAGCACCAGC